>Ga0193747_1000039_pt1 | contig 87319 bp, 79 predicted proteins | sample L1m2metaG_FD_143048 | JGI IMG/M metagenome (GOLD analysis project Ga0193747, IMG submission 143048) | Soil microbial communities from a riparian zone of the East river system, Colorado, United States - L1m2 | ecosystem: Environmental > Terrestrial > Soil > Riparian zone | place: USA: East River... | reverse complement strand
CCGGGCAATCCACTCCGCGCGTTCGTTTCGGTTGCAGTAGCGATGTTTCTCGATGCAAGTGGTTTCCATGCCGGTAGCTTTGCACCGGCATTAAGCGGCCGCAAGGTGCACCCTGTTTACCGCTTACTTTCCTCTTCGGAAACTTGTTGGTAAGTTCTTTCGAATCAACAAATCGGTCTCGACAAGTTTCTGGCACCAGTGAGGCGTCGAAGACGCAGTCGGGGCTAATCGGGAGTTAGCACGGCGAACTAGTAGTAGTTTATTGTACGCAAGCTAATTTCAACTATCTTTGGCTTCATAGGATCGCTCTTCGTGTCCCAAACGATTACTTTTTTCTCGGTCCAATTTCCAGATGAGTCGTTCTGATACTCGGTGGTCGATTTATCGAGTATCTTCCCGGAGGCATCGTAATTGACCTGGCCTGTCGGCCGACCAGTCTCGTCGAAAGAATAAGTGCAACGGATGTAGCTTGAATCCGACTTTTGGACCACCTCAGTCAGGTGGCCGCGCGCATCGCTCGTTTGGTAAGTGTGACTTTTTGTAGAAGCGGAGTATCTATCTTCTACCGATGTTCCGTCCCGCCTGCGTTGGCGCTCATTATAGGAGCCGTCGGCAAAGACAATCTTGTCCTTTTCTGGGACCCCATTTCCATCTCTCTGAATGACCCAGTTTGTTTCAGGTTCTCCGTTCATCGTTGAAATTTGATGGGTTATCCCTGTCTTGGAGTTTGTACTCTCGATAACCTCTCTCGTGTTCTCTGTCTCATCGGCGTGATGCTCTCTAGCGCGATAAGTAGTTGATTCGTTCCGCTTTTCCAAGAATTCATTTGTAGATTGTTGGGTGAGAACTCCATCGTCATTGTATGTGTCTGTTTCGATGACCTTGCCATCCGCATCGAAAACGTTTTGGATAGAAAAATTCTCGAAGGGAGCAGTGCCCGTCGTCTGCGATTTAAATATCTGCTCTCCGTTTCGGCTCATAATTGTGTCTACAGTTCAGACACTAGCGAATACCCGGCTGACGCTCAATAGGGTCGCGGCGTTTCGCTAGCTCCTCCGTACATTTTTGGCTCACCCTACGATTTTGTTTGTTGACTCTCGCTTAGCTGCATGTAATAGTTACATATATACATGCAGGATAGGCAGCAACACCGGAAGCTCAGCCGTTTGCGCCAGGAACTGCTCGAAGTTTTGGAGCGGCTACGGAAGACTCTCGAAGTTGTCTTGGCCCGCTCTCCGTTGGTCAAGGGCAGTGTTTATCAGATCGCCCGCCGCTGTGGAACGCCTAACTGCCGTTGCACCCGCGGCCAACTGCATCGCAATTTCGTTCTGACTTGGAGTGAGCAGGGGCGCCACCGCATGCGTTCCTTGCCGCCCCCACGGGTCGCCGAGATCCGTCAGAAAAGTAAGGAGTATGCTCGATTTCGTCGGGCCCGCACCGAAGTAGCGGTACTTTACAACCGCATGCTGGCCCTGCTGGATCAGATTCAGGAGTTGCGTCGCGAGGCACCTGGAGATGAGTGAGTCGGCGCTGTCGACATCCGCCGCCATGCTGTTTGAGCTGCGATGATGCGCGGGTGCTCGAAGCGTTTCGCCGGGGCGAGTTTGATTATGTCGATGCCATCGGTGAAGTCAGCGAAGCCGACTTCTTCCGAGTCATCACCGAGCGGAAGATTTTGGACAAGCTGGCCCAGAGCTACCCCTCACCGCGCGAGCGGCACGATGTGCCCTTGTGGGTCTATATGGCCAGCAACCTGTCGATGCGTTTTCACGGCGAGCATCACTTTCATGCCTTTCCCTTCCTAGTGCGCTCCAGCAGCATGATCGAGGCTTTTGGTCCGGCCATGGGCCACAAGGCCACCCATCCGGAGACCGGCGACATCTCCCTGCGCTGTGCGGGGTTTAATGAAAAGAATTCCTACGATCGCCAGACGCCCTGCGACCAGGATTATCTGCGCAAGCTGGCTGGGGATACCGATGCACAGTTACTGCAGAGCTGGTTCAACCGCGAGGTGGTGGGAATTTTTAAGCAGCACCACGCGTTCGATGCCGAAGGGATCTTTATTGGCGATGCCAGCTATCTGTTCGTGCCTGACAATGAGCACTACGAGGGCTCTTCGCGGCTGCTTTTCGATGAGCAGAATCATCCGGTGGATTCCGCAAAGCTGACCCACGAGCAACAGAAAGCTTATGACTGGCGACGCTGTTACAAGCTGGTGACCCTGCTGCATACCAATCGTGCGGGGGAGTTCTTCTTGTATGGCGGGCTGCGCCTGACGGCGGGCAAGGACCATGAAGCTCCGGTGCTGTATGAGCTGGTCGATGAGTTTGTGCAATGCCATGGTCGCGGGGTGATGAAGCGTTTGATTGTGGATCGCGGCTTTTTGGATGGCGGGAAGATCGGCCATTGCAAACGCGATCTGGGAATCGACGTGCTGATCCCGGCGCGCAAGGACCTGGAGATCTATAAGGACGTGGTGGGCTTGGCCGAAGGTGGGTTGTTATCGTTTCAGCCAGTGCCGGCTGCACCGGCTCGTGCTCCGGCGGTCCCCGTGCACCGCCCGGAAAAGATTCGCAAACGGGAAGAAGCTCGCCAACGCACCTTGGCCAAGCGCAAAGCAGAGGCCGCGCAGAAAACGCAGGAAGTGCAGAAAGTCCGCAAGCCGAGCCCGCTGGGAACGCCGTCCCCGGAGCGGGTACGCAGTGAAGTGGCGGCGGTGCTGGACCTGCAGACGTTGACCACTTGCCCGGTGCCGATCCATGCGGTGGTCAATCGCGAGATCTACAGCGACGGTCACCGGGAGCACTGGGTGCTGCTGGATACCGCTGCCATCCCCGAGCCCCTGGCCACTCGCCAGGAATATGGCCTACGCACCAGCATTGAAGAGCGGCATCGACAGCTAAAATGTTTTTCCGATTTAGCCGGGTTCACCTCGCGAAGGCTCTCCCTGGTCGTCAATCAAGTGGTGTTTGTGTTGCTGATGTACAGTTTGTTGCAGTGGTACTGGCAACGGATCCGACGCCCGGAATTCAATCCGCGCACCACAGCTCGTGCCTTGGACCAGTTACGGCCGACGATGACGGTGATCTTGATCTTCTATCAGGCTTTTGTGGCACGCCTGGCTCCACTCGAATATCAAGAGTTGTTGCTAACACTAGAGGAAGAGGCGCGCCGAAAAATCTTGGCCAAGACACGACGACTTCGTCGCGGCCTAACGCATCAGCTCGATCACGCTCGCTCTCCCTAGCCACTGGTTATTCCAGCAAAGTGCAATCGAAAATGTATCGGCCGCTCGATCAGGCAAAAAGCGGCGCTTTCTTCTGCCGTGCAAACTTGTTCGCTCTCGCATCTCGTGAGAGTAGCATCCGCGTGACCGAGGATCCTCCCTTCTGCCCGAGTTCGTTGTTCGCTTCATCAAAACCTTTCCCTCGGCCTCCTGAGCTCCAACCGCCCGCTTCCGCCCCCTCTAATGTCTGAATTGCAGATAATTGTGTGTACCCACAGTGAACCGTCGGGCTTATAGCGATAAACTTCGAGCTGATATCCCCGGCGGTCGTAGACTTCAAAAGTCGAGCCGCGCGATTGGTGGAACACGCCGTTCTCATCGCTGAACTCTTCGATAAGGACTGTGTGGACGAGCCCTTTCAGCCCGACGGCAGTGGCTTCTTGGGACCAGGATGGAAGTGGTGCCAGGAGAATCAGAATCAAATCTAAACAGTTGGGTCGCAAATCTACTCTTTCTCGCTATGCCAGGAACATCATGGGCTCTTGGGCCATTGCTTGGCAATCATGCGTTGTACTGCTTCGTCGCAGGAGGGATTGCTCGGGTACGCTCCTACCCCTTTATGTAGACACCGTCCTGACCGCGAATGTGCCAAGTGGAAATCTCAGCCTTTGTACTGGAGCGTCAGTGCCGAAACCGGACATCCGATGATTTATCATTGGCCGTTCTGAGAGATGAGCAGAGCCACTCTGCCGTCGTATGCCAACCTGTCGCGGCTCCTCAGCGGCGGTTCGACTACCCTGGGCAAGTGCGGCCCCTCTGGGTCGATGCACAGACGTTTCTGGAAGTTAAGATCGAAGGCGCCCCCCGCCGCATAGCCGGCAAGATGCGTCCGGTGGAGATCTATTACCGCGACTACAAGTCCGGTAAATGGCTTGATGGTTCCCTACGTTCTCGAAACTACCGTGCAAGCGGCCAAGCAATCGCATAATATGACCATAGAGAATGTTGTGGTGAAACCCAAACTGGAGCATTCTCTCTTCACGGTGCCGAAGATTAAATAAGCATTTGGAGAGGGGGGAGTTCCAACCGAAATATTCCAACAAGTGCATGGAGATCTACCATGGCCGAAACAGTCGAGAAGAGTCCGTCGTTGGAAATGTCCGAACTATTTGCGGATCTTCCAAGTTCTGTCTGTACAGAAATCATAGCCACGGCTCGTCCTAGAGATTACGCATGCCGCCAGGTGATGTTTCTTGCTGGCGACCCGATAAAGGAAACACTCTTGTTGACTGACGGCCGTGCGAAGATAATTCAGCTCGCTGAGGGTGGCAGTGAAGTTATTCTTCGATTTACGGTTCCTGGTGAAGTGATTGGCGAGCTTGGTTTGGCGCCTGGGAGTACGCACTCCTCAACAGCACAAGCGCTCCAGGATTGCAAGGTGTTAGTCTGGGGCGCAGCGACCTTCGAGGCAGCTTTGGAACGCTTTGCAATCCTTCAAAGCAATGTAGAGCGCATCCTTGCACGGCGTCTGGATGAGCTAGAACGCCGCTTTTGTGAGGTAGCCACTGAAACGGCCTCGCCACGTCTGGCTCATGCACTGGTTCGTTTAACTGACCAAGTAGGTCACAAAGTGTACGACCACGTCGAAATCAATGTCTCGCAGGAAGCGCTGGCGCAGATGACAGCGATGACCTCGTCCACCGTCAACCGGCTACTCACCAAATGGGAAAATCAGGGCCTGTTGAAAGTTCGCAGGGAAGCTATTGAGATTCACAGTTTTTTACGTCTCTTGAGTTTATGTAAAGTTGCATAATCTCCTTGGTTCGAACGCTGCCGGTCGGGATGGAGGCGGCTATTCCTGAACCTAGTGCGGTTGGTGTTCGATCTCCAAGCGGCCGACGGAGCTAAAGTTGTAGGTGAAGAGTTTGCTTTTTGCGTCTTTTCAATCTCTCAATGTCGGGCCGTATTAATAGTCTGAACGACCGAGCTGACATGGGTAACAAGATTTTAGGATTCGTGAGGCCCGCGCGTCATTCTGACAGGTTGCGAACCGTCCCTCGGATCACGAATTCCGTGGGCAGGATTCGCTGGCTGAAGGTCATTCGCGGATGATGAAGCCGCTCGAGAAGCATCTTCATACAGGTTTCGCCGATCTCTTCTTTGTGGACTCGGACGGTCGAAAGCTGCGGGTCCATCAGAACGGCCTCTTCACGGTCGTCGAAACCCACTAGGCTGATATCGTCCGGCACTTTCATTCCGTGCCGCTGAAGCGATCGCCAAAGCCCATAGGCGATTTCGTCGTTGCCGGCTACTGCAGCAGTCGGTCGCGGCTGTCGCGACAGGATTCGCCCGGCGCTCTTTTGACCGAAATCGACGAAACTCTGAGGATTTCGGGCCATGATCAAGACGGATTTTAGTTTGTTTTCGCGCATTCCTTGCCGGTAGCCTTCGAATCGGCGATGAAGCCACGGGTAGGAAATATCTGCGGCGAAAACAATCTGGCGGTGACCGTTGCTGATCAGGTAACGCGTGGCTTGGAGCGTCCCATTGAAATCATCGAAGCCTACCTGGTCGTATTGCTGCTCTTCGCCCCTCCCGACGACATTGTTACTGAAGGCCACGAAGGGCATATGGATGGATTCGATCCTTCGGAGCAGATTCGGATAAATCGTCCCCGCGAGAATGAGTCCGTCAATCAAGCCATGCTCTTGAAGAACCGGAGGTAGGTCGATCCTATCGGGAGCCGTTCTTGGAGAATAATGCAGCGCGGCAAACAGCACGTGCTGTTTCAAGCCCGTGGCATAGGATTCGACGCCTTGCAGGATGCGTGCATGAAAGGGATGGAGAAAATCGCGGTTGCTCAGGAGAAAGCAGACCATTTCTGCGCGTCGCTTGAGAATCCGGCGGGCCTGCGCATTGGGGCGGAATCCCAGACGCCGGATGGCCTCAAGTACTCGCGCACGCGTTTCCCGGCTTACCTGGGAGCTGGAATTGAGCACGCGGGAAATCGTTCCTATGCCAACGGAAGCGGCCTGGGCAACTTCGCGAATCGTCGTTTTCCTTGGAACTGCTTCCATGGCAATACGGCCTTTTATTGCTTTGGCTTCTGGCTGGGCTCGGTAAGGAATCGTCAACCCCCTCTTCCCCGACCAAGTCTAACACACCAAAACGGTAATGGTATCGTCAACGGCCAACAGGGTCGCGGATCTCACGCGGGATAAGAATTTGGAAAACAGATGCAAGATATTGGTTTCACGAAGAATCTGACTTGACAGGGAGTTTTCGCTCAGATAGGGTGTGGAACCAGTTCCACGTGTATCGCCGGTTTTCTTTGTACCGGGGCTGGAGTCTTTTCGAATCGAGTGGGGTGACGTCATGAAAAAGTTTGGTTCGTTTTTCCCATGGATGCGCGGCATGAATAATTCTCATGCAATGAATACGGAAGAATTTGCAGCGCCTGCCAAAGCCGGTCTGGTCAAACTGTGGCGCCTGAGCATGGCCGCACTCCTCGGGACAATATTCCTGGGATTTTCTGCTCCTGTCATGGGGCAGGCGGTCAATGCAACTTTGCTCGGAACGGTAACGGACTCGTCCGGGGCCGCAGTTGGCAACGTGAAGGTGACGATCACGGAAACGAACACGGGGATCAGCCGTACCTCCCAGACGAACGAAAGCGGCAACTACGTATTTCCTGATCTGCCGCCAGGGACGTACACGGTCACTGCGGAACAGCCAGGATTCAAACGAGGGTCCAGAGCCGGCGTCGATGTGATCGTGAACACGACTGGGCGCGTAGATCTTGTCCTCCAGCCTGGAAACATTTCGGAAACCATCACCGTGGAGGCGGAAACTCCCATCCTTCAGACCGAGCGCGCGGACACGGGACGCAAGCTCGAAACCGTGCTCACGGAGAACGTACCGCTCGGCACCAATCGCAATTTCCAAAACCTTCTGAATATCGTGCCCGGCACGACGCGCGCCACTTTCCAGCATTCGCAGTTCTTCAACGCAAGCAGTTCGCTGCAGACGGAAGTCAACGGCCAACTGCGCCAGGGCAACAACTACCAGATCGAGGGCATCGACGACAACGAACGCACGGGTCTTCTGCAGATCCTGATACCGCCGATTGAAGCCATCCAGACAGTAGACGTGTCGACGAGCAATTTCGACGCGGAACTGGGCCGCGCGAGCGGCGCCGTTACCAACGTCGTCCTGAAGTCGGGAACCAACAACTACCACGGCGCTGCCTACGAATTCGCCAGGAACAACTATTTCAATGCCCGCAACTTTTTCGATAAATCCGTTGGACATCTGGCTTATAACTACTTTGGCGGCAATATTGGTGGGCCGATCAAGAAGAATAAGCTCTTCTTCTTTGCCGACTATCTGAAGGTATTCGATCACGAGGCAAATACCAACACGATCTCTATCCCAACACCGGCCTTCCGCTCGGGAGACTTGAGCTCTTCGACGACGCCAATCTACAACCCGTTCACCGGTAACTCGGACGGCACTAGCCGCCAACAATTGGTCGCTGCGTCCGCTCCTGGGATTGCTACGGTTCAGGGTCCTAATGGAATAACGGACCAAAGGGATGCATACAATCCTGCCTGCAAGACAGGCAGTTGCCCTAACATCGTCCCGCTGGCCTTGATTGATCCCATCTCCGCCAAACTTATGGCTTTTTTGCCGCCCACAACTGGTACCGGCAACACGAATAACTACTTTGCTTTGCTGCCCTTCCACAAAGATACAGATTTTGTTGATGCTAAGGTGGACGCCAACATTACCGATAAAGACCGCCTGAGCGCGCGATTCAGCTACCAGCGTCCATCCATTTTCCAAGCCCCCATATTCGGTATCGCCGGCGGACCAGCACAGAGCAATTTTGAAGGGACCGGCCTTCAGAACACGTATAGCGTCGGCCTCAATTACAATCGCTTTTTCTCGAATACTTTGGTTGCCGAGTTCCGCATTGGTGCAGGGTGGTACCACAATGAAGCTCACAACACTGATTTCGGCACGACCACTTCACAATCGCTTGGCATTCCCGGCGTCAATCTCGATCAGATAACAAGCGGAATCGTGGGCATTCAAATTAACGGCGGCACGTTTTCCAATCCGTTGATTGGCTTCTCGGGGAGTCTGCCTTGGATCCGGTCAGAAACGAACATTGACTTTGCCAATACCTGGACCAAGATTCTCGGCAATCATACGGTTAAGTTTGGCGTCGACCTTCGCCGGATTCGGGATGCTTTGCTCCAGGAGCAGACGTTCAGCCCACGCGGTCTTTATACTTTTAACGATGGTCAGACGGCACGTAACTGCACTGCTGGAGATGTGAGTCCTGGCTGCCCTGATCCTGCTCCTAACGGTGGCGCGTCGAAGACCAGTTTTACAAACAACTTCGCCAGCTTTTTGCTCGACGTGCCGGGTCAGGCGGGACGCGATCTAGCGACCTTCTTTCCCAACTATCGAGCCACGCAATTCTTTGCGTTCGTGCAAGACAAGTGGCTGGTCACACCCAAATTCTCGGCGGATATTGGAGGCCGCTGGGAGTTTTATCCACCCGCCACGCCCGTTGCGAAAGGAGGCTTTTCAAATTACAATCCCGGCGACAACACGCTCATCGTGAGCGGCTACGGCGGCATTCCGAATGACCTCGGGATCGCGACGCATTACAAATACTTCGCGCCTCGTATAGGACTGGCCTACCGCTTGAAGGAATCAACGGTATTTCGCGCTGGATTCGGGATCAGCTATACCCCGTTTCCCGACAACAGCTACGCGTACAATTTCCCGGTGCGTGCCAATAACGCCTTCAATCCAGCAGTTGCCAGCTTTGGTCCGGCAGTGCTTTCTGATGGGGTAACTCCGGCTACCTTCGAGCATGGTTTCCCCCCTCTCAGCCTCCCTGTGGTTCCGTCGAACGGCGTCATCACCAGTGTGACCAGCGCGGCGGCGGCCGCGGTGCTCAAATCTAACCTCTTTGTGGTCAATCCCAACTTCAAGAACCCATATGTGGAATCGTGGAATGCTGCGATCCAGCGGTCTCTGCCTTGGCGTTTCGTTCTCGATGTAGCGTACGTGGGCAATCACAGCGTCGACACCGTCGTTAATTACAACCTCAACGCGGCTACGGTAATTGGCCTTCCTTCCCAGAACGCAAATAATGGGCGTCCCGAGTTCCTTCCCTTCGGACGCACCGCGGCCACGAATCTCCTTTTTGCTGGATACTCGTCCAGCTACCACGCTTTGCAGGTGAAGTTTGACCGGCGGTTCACGGGCGGTTTTGCGACCACTACGGCCTACACATTCGGCAAAGGCATGGGCTTTCAAACCGGCGACGATGGCGGCCTTTCCTTCTATATCGATCAACGCCGCGATTATGCCCGGAACGACTTTGATCGCACGCAAACCTTTGTGCAGAGTGTGGTGTACGATCTGCCGTTTGGAAAGGGCAAAAGCTGGGTCTCTTCCGGAGTTGGCGCTGTAGTTCTGGGTGGCTGGCGCGTGTCCAGTTTTCTCACGCTGATGACGGGCCTTCCGCTTTATTTTACCGACAGTGGCACGTCGCTTCTGGCCCCGGACAACACCCAAACACCGGATTTGGTTGCTCCAGTGAAAATCCTCCACGGTATCGGCCCCAACAATCTCTGGTTCAGTGCGTCGAGCTTCGCTGCTCCAGCTCCCCGTACATTCGGCAACGTGGGGCGGAACTATCTCAGCGGGCCCGGCTTTTTCAATCTGGATGCTGCACTGTCTAAGTCAATCCGGTTTACGGAACGCTACAATCTGGATCTGCGGCTGGAAGCATTTGGCGCGACCAATACGCCGCAGTTCTTCTTCGCTAGCAATGGTGGCTCTGCGGCGGGGCTGACGCGGACTAATACCAGTAGCTTCGGGCACATCTCGAACGCCACTGGCGGTCGGCAACTTCAGCTCGGCGCAAAGTTCAACTTCTGACCGGGTTGCCGTCGACAAACCAAACGCGCCAGCTGGGCAGCTTGAGTCACGGCTGCTCTGGCCATTCAGTCAATTGTTCAGGAAAGTGAAACTATTTGCAGATCGAGGTCTATCCCTTTGATAGCATCGGGCTGGAGGAGCCTTTATGACGTTTTGCGTTTCACGTCGTGAGTTTCTTGGTGGTCTGGGGGTGATGACAGCCGCAACGGCCCTACCTGCGATCCCAGGCTATGCATCTTTGGTTCGGCCGCTCTACCCGCCGATGGACTTATCGTATTTCGACACGCCGATTGCGCCCGCCCCTGCCGACATTCTGTTTGGATATGCTTCCATAACCTGGGGCGGAAACGACCGCCAGGCGATCGAAGATATCGCGGCGCTGGGCTTCCACGGAATTCAACTGCGCTCCAATGTCATCAAGGAATTTGGCAGCGCGTCAGAATTGCGGGACCTGCTCGAAAAGCACCAACTGAAGATGGTTGCGCTCTCGAGCGGCGGCGTACGTATTGACCCCGCGCTCGAAGCCGAAGAAATTTCCAAGCACACCGCCAATGCAAAATTTGTGCACGATGTTGGGGGCCTCTATCTCCAAGTCACCGACGAACGTCCAAAGGACCGCGCCATCACGGCGGCGGACTATAAGCGGTTGGGACGGCTGATATCGGAAATCGGGAAACGCACCGCCGACCTGGGAATCTCCCTCGGATATCACAACCACATGGGTTCACTCGGAGAGCGTCCCGAAGAAGTGGATCAAATCCTGCAAGCTGCGGACCCGCGCTATGCCAAGTTGGAGTTGGACGTGGCGCACTACTTCCAGGGCGGCGGCGATCCGGCGAAGGCGATTGAGAAATACAGTGACCGTTTGCTTTTCCTCCATATAAAGGATGTCGAACCGTTATCCGATACCGCAGATGCGAAGCGCCCCTATCGTTTTGTCGAACTTGGTCGGGGGAAGGTGGATCTCCCGGCAGTATTCGCTGCTTTGCACAAAGTGAATTTCCGCGGCTGGGCCATCGTCGAGCTAGACGTCGTGCCCGACAAGACGCGTACGCCCAAAGAGGCGGGAGCAATCAGCAAGAAATATCTCGAAGAAAAGCTCGGGGTGACGGTATGAATTCGCCCTTCCGGATTGCCGTTATCAACGACGAAATCAGTCAGGACTTTGGCCGCGCCTGCGAAGTAGCTTCGAAGGAATTCGGCATGGAATGGATCGAGCTGCGCGGCATGTGGAACAAGAACCTGCTCAAGCTGGACGCAAAGGAAATCGAAGAAGCCCGGCGTATTCTGGAAAAGAACAAGCTGCGTGTGACCGACATCGCTAGCCCGCTTTTCAAAGTGGATTGGCCAGGCGCACCGAAGTCGAAGTACAGCCCCAAGCGCGATCAATTCAACGCTGACTTTACGTTTGAGCAGGAGGAAGAAGTGCTTGAACGAAGTATCGAGCTGGCGAAGGCGTTCCACACTGATCGCGTCCGATTCTTCGATTTCTGGCGGCTCGATGACCAGGCGCCGTATCGCGCGGCCATAAATGAAAAACTGCGGAACGCGTCTGAAACAGCCGCCAGGAAGAATGTCATTCTGGTTCTCGAAAATGAGGCTGCTTGCAATACCGCAACTGCGGCTGAAGCTGCCAAGGTCCTCCGTGCGGTACGATCTTCTAACCTAATGCTCAATTGGGATCCGGGAAACGCAGCGGAGCATGATGAAAAGCCTTATCCGGATGGTTACGATCTTTTGCCGAAGGATCGCATTGGCCACTGCCATTGCAAGGATGCGGTAAGAAAACCGGACGGCGGTGGCTACCAATGGGCGGCGATGGGCCGCGGTATCATCGATTGGGTCGGGCAGTTTAGAGCACTGAAGCGCGACGGCTATCATTTCGCCGTAAGTCTCGAGACCCACTGGCGCGGCGCGGACACACCGGAGGAATCGACGCGACAGAGTTGGGCAGGGATGAAAAAAGCGCTGCAAGACGCTGGAGTGCTTTAGTCCCCTGCCTACCGGGGCGAGGCAGACGGACAGTGAGGCGCGTATTTCGTTCGAGATTCAAGAATTGGGAAATGGTTTTTCGCGCACGTTCATGTTGATGACACATACGGACAGGCGGGTATTCCTTCAGCGCTTAGCAGTGATGGTGGCTGCGCTACCAGCGGCCTTGCGCGTTGCGGGCGGGCGCTTGCCGATCGGTTTTTCGACGCTCGGTTGCCCGTCCTGGGACTGGCTCAAGATTCTCGACTTCGCCCAGCAGAACGGTTTTGCCGCTGTGGAGCTTCGCGGACTGCAGGGAACGATGGACCTGCCTTCGCGGCCCGAATTTGGGGCGCCGCGCCTTGAACAGTCCAAGAAGGAGATCGCTGACCGAGGCTTGCAAATTTCCTGCGTGAGCAGTTCGGCCAACTTGCACAGTGCCGGCCAGCAGCACGCAGAGCAGCTTGCCGATGCGCGGCGGTTCATTGACCTCGCCTCGCAAGTCGGCGCGCCCTATGTGCGCGTTTTCGGCAACAACCTGATCGGACCACGTGCCCCGGCGCTCGAGCACATTGCCGCTTCACTGCGCGAACTTGGGAACTATGCGGGCCCCAAGAACGTCACTGTCTTACTCGAATCGCACGGAGACTTCACGGATGCTCCAACGCTTCGCGAAATACTTGAAACGGCTGGCTCGTCGCACGTCGGATTGCTATGGGATGCGCACAACACTTACGTCGATGGCAAGGAAGACCCGGCGGTTACCGTCAGTCAACTTGGGAGATACATTCGGCATACCCATCTGAAGGACTCGCGCATGGAAGGTGGCGAGGATCATTACGTCCTCACCGGGCGCGGCGGGGTGCCCGTGAAGCGCCAGGTGGAACTGCTAGTCGAGGCCGGATATGCGGGCTACTATTCTTTCGAATGGGAAAAAGCCTGGCATCCCGAGCTCGAAGAGCCTGATGTAGCGATTGCGGATTTTGCCCGGGTAGTGAAACAGTATCTTCAAGCCGCGACCGCGAAGCAGAAGCCTTCTTGACTGTCTTTCGAAATTGATCCTCAGAGGGAGACGACATGGCAAACAACTCTCGACGTGAATTCATAAGACAGGCGGCGATTAGCGCGGCAGTTCTGGCGGCCTATCCACCCTCGCGGTTGCTCGGCGCAAATGACCGCGTGCGCGTAGGGATGATCGGTGTGGGTGGACGCGGACAAGAATTGCTCAAACAGGTGCTCGGGGTTCCGAGCGCCCAACTCGTGGCCATCGCCGACGTTTACACGCGAAGCCGTGACGAAGCCAAGCAGATGGCGCCCGGCATTCAGACCCTTGACGATCACCGGCGGCTGCTCGACATGAAAGACATCGACGCGGTCATCGTAGCGAGCCCGCTGCACATCCATGCGCGGCATTTTCTGGATACGCTTGCAGCCGGCAAGGACCTCTATTCCGAGAAAACAATGACTTGGTCCATTCCGGAGGCGGAGGAATGCCTGGCGGCAGCGAGGAAATCCGACCGCGTGGTGCAAATCGGCTTGCAACATGAAAGTTCCGGCTCACTCGCCGACGTGCGGAAGTGGATCAAGGACGGAATTGTTGGAAAAGTTACCCAAGTGGAGTCCTGGATGAGCCGCAACACTCCGCACGGCAAAGGTCAGTGGGTGCGCAAGGTACCCCCGGACTGCACCGCGCAAAACATTAATTGGAAAGCTTTCCTGAACGGGCGCCCCGATCGCGAATTTGATCCCTTCAAGTTTATCAACTGGCGGTTGTACTGGGAGTTTTCAGGCGGAAATGTGACGGAAAACATGGTCCATCAAATCGCTTGGATCATGACCGCTCTGGATCTTCCCGAGCCTAGCGCAGCGTATATGTCAGGGGGGGTGTTTTCGGAGAAAGACGGTCGCCAGGTGCCGGACACGATCGTGGCAACGCTCGAATATCCCGCAGAAACAGTTGTCACGTGGCAGTCCACTTTCAGCAACAGTCATTACGGCTTGGGCGAGCGCCTGCTCGGGAGTGACGGCACCATCGAACATATATCCGGAGCAACCGACATGGTGACCGGAAAGTCTGCAGAGGGCACTCGTTATTATCCTGAGAAGGCCAACCGGCATGATGGGACGGCACTCATTGGAGAAACTCCGAATCAGAACCATATGGCCAATTGGATCGATTGCGTGCGAACCCGCAAGACCCCCAATGCGTCCGTTGAGATTGGCCATCGCTCGGCGATCGCAGCCCACATGGCGAACATCTCGTATCGCCGCAAGCAGCGCGTCACGCTGGAAATGGCGAGATCGCTTCAGCCAGAGTTTTGAGGCCGTGATCTGCCCCAGCTGTGTATCGTAGATGAGGAAGTGAGCGAATCATTCGCTTCCAATGAAATTGCGGCATCGTGGCGCGAAGTGATTGTGAGTGTCGCGTAGTCGCGGATTGTTTGACTAGTCGCACCTTCGAAGACATCGAGCCGCTGACCGATAGCGACCCGCATTTCTGCGGGAAAAAACCTGTCGGTGAAACGATTTTCACCCCTGAATACGTCTAATACCTGACCTGAATCCCTAGTTTGGGTGGCACGGGAATCGGTGCAAGCAGTCGTCATCAGGACTAGAGTAGACAAATAGCGGGGTGAGGCATCGAGATGGTGTTTTGGAACAGGCCTGTTCGTGAATCAGCATTGTTGATCGCAGCGATTTGCCTGAGTTTCAGCGCGGGAAGTGGCGCAGATTCTCAGTCTCCCCAGGCCCAAGCGGGGCAGCAGTCCTCGCAAACTCCCGCCGCGGCGAGGCCCGTCGGAACAATTAAGTCGATCTCGGGCAATGCCATAACTTTGACGACGGATGCGGGAAGCGACGTGACCGTTCAAGTCCAAGACGCCACGAAACTCGTTCGAATTGCGCCCGGGCAAAAGGACCTGAAGGAGGCCACGCCTATCAAGCTGGCGGACGTTCAACCCGGCGACCGCATTCTTGTGCGCGGCAAGCTTGCCGAGGATGGAAAATCCGTTGTGGCCGCGTCGATTATCGCCATGAAGAAAGCGGACATCGCTGAAAAACAATCGCGCGACCGCGAAGAATGGCAAAAACACGGCTTCGGAGGACTGGTAAATGGCGTCAATGCGGCCAGCAACACGATCAGCGTTGCCTTGCCTTCTGCCGGCGAAAAAAAGAGCGTTGCCGTTCATCTTTCCAAGGACACCATCCTGCGCCGGTATGCTTCGGATTCTGTGAAGTTTGATGACGCGAAGCCCGCTCCACTCGATCAGATCAAGCCGGGCGACCAGCTTCGCGCTCGCGGCACTCGCAGCGCCGATGGCAGCGAACTCGCTGCCGATGAAATCGTCTCCGGCACGTTTCGAAATCTCGCCGGCACGATTTCCGCGCTTGACGCATCCGCGGGCACCATCACTGTCCAGGATCTGGTTTCGAAGAAATCCATCACTGTGAGGATCACGGCGGAGTCGCAATTGCGAAAACTTCCTGCGCCAATGGCGCAGCGGATCGCCATGCGTCTGAAAGGAACTTCAACCGAAGGACAGTCGTCCGCGCCCACTCCGAGTGGCGCTGGCTCAACTGCGAATGCGGGGCAAACCCCTAAACCCAGTGGTCCGCCATCCGGCGGCTCGGAGTCTGGCGGGTCCGGCGGAATGGGAAGGCCCGGCGGCGGGGGCACTGCTGATCTGCAACAGATGATTAACCGTATGCTCGCCGCCACACTGGCGGACTTGCAGAAGGGCGATGCCGTCATGGTTGTGGCTACCGAGGGCGAGGCGAACGGCGTCTCCACTGTGATCACCATGCTTGGTGGAGTTGAGCCCATTCTGGAGGCTTCCCCTAAAAGCAATTCGTCCACAATTCTTTCGCCATGGAGCCTCAACAACGGAGGCGGCGGGGAAGCGGCCACACCGTAATGCAGGGTAGTCTTAAACCGGCAGTCTTAAATAAAGATATTTGCTCAGGAGATCTGATGAGTTTTCGGCCCGTTCGAGTTGTTCTTTTGAGTTTGGTTTTTCTTATGTCGATTTCTCCGATTGCCGGGAATTTGGATGCGCAGACTCCTGCTGGCGCACTGAATGGCGTCGTCACGGACCCCTCCGGCGGAGTGATCGCAAAAGCGGCCGTCCGTCTGACCAACGCAAGCGGAGCGTCACTGGACACCACCACCAATCGGGACGGCTTCTACGAATTCAAAGGACTGGTTCCGGGCACATACGCTGTGAAGGCCGTCGCGAAGGGCTTCGCCATTTTCACGCAGGAAGATGTCCGGATCCTCGCCGGGCAGACACAACGCTTGAACGTTGGCCTGCTCATCCAGATGGAGGAGCAAAAAGTGGAGGTTTCGGATTCCTCCACGAGGGTCGATATTGCTCCTTCGAACAACGCCGGAATGGTGGTCATGCAAGGCAAGGACCTCGAAGCGCTTTCGGATGATCCCGACGAGCTGCAATCCGAACTTCAAACACTCGCTGGCCCCTCTGCAGGCCCTAACGGCGGCCAGATTTACATCGATGGTTTTACAGGCGGCACGCTCCCGCCTAAGGCCTCCATTCGCGAAATACGCATCAATCAGAATCCGTTTTCCGCCGAATACGATAGGTTGGGTTATGGCCGGATCGAAATCCTCACCAAACCAGGCACGGATCAGTTTCACGGTCAACTTTCCTTGACCGGAAACACTTCTGCGTTCAATTCACGCAACCCGTTCGAAATCATCCCGGCGGGAAGTCAGCCGCCTGGCTACAGCTCCAGACAATTCAGCGGCGAGATCGGCGGCCCGCTCGTTAGCAAGAAGGCCTCATTCTTCTTCAATCTCGAGCGCCGCGATATCAATGAGCTGTCCGTCGTCAGCGCCCAGATCGTTGATCCGACGACCTTCGCCATCGTTCCATTCAGTGACGCGGTCAACAATCCACGCACACGCACGAACCTCAGTCCAAGAATCGACTATCAAGTCAGCGCCAGCAACACCCTCACCGTGCGCTATCAGTTCGAACGCGAAAATGAAACCAACAACGGCATTGGTCAATTCAATCTCCCGTCGCTCGCCTTCAATCAACTCAATACCGAACACCAATTCCAGCTCAGCGACACCCAGATTGTGAATGCCAAGACAATCAATGAAACTCGTTTCAGGTTCGTCCGCGAGACTAGCGGCCAAACGCCGCAAGACACGACTCCGACCATTTCCGTGCAAGCGGGCTTTGTCGACGGCGGCAACAGCAGTGGGCTTAGCAACGACATTCTTGATCGATACGAGGTGCAAAACTACACCTCGATGTCGCTTGGCAAACACTTCCTGAAGTTCGGCGCCAGGCTGCGTGTCAATCACGATTCGAACGAGTCGAGGTCCAACTTCAACGGCAGATTCAATTTCAGCGGCATTCAGGCGTATCAAACAACCGTGCAAGGTCTTAGGCAAGGAATGTCGATGGCGCAAATTATCGCTGGGGGTGGGGGTGCGAGTCAGTACTCGATCACCATCGGTAGCGCCCTTGCCGGTGTGACTTATTTTGATTCCGGCCTATACGCTCAGGACGATTGGCGCATCAAACCAAATATCACCCTCAACTACGGACTGCGCTACGAAAGTCAAAACAACATCGGTGACCATGCCGATTTTGCGCCGCGTCTCGGCCTCGCCTGGGGCATTGATGGAAGTGGAAAGAAGTCTCCCAAGACTGTGCTGCGCGCGGGTTTTGGCATCTTTTACGACCGCTTCTCCTACGACCTCGTGTTGCAGCAAGAGCGTCTGAACAACATCACGCAGATGCAATTCGACGTCGCTAACCCGCAATTTTATTTGAAAGATACTCCGGCCCTCCCGGCTCTCAAGCTGATGAGCACCGCCGCACCGACTCTTTATCAACCGAATCCGAATCTCCGCACGCCTTATACGATGCAAACTGGCGTGACCCTCGAGCGCCAGCTCACGAAGGTCGTCAATCTCTCGGTCACCTATTTGACATCCCGCGGTGTGCACCAGTTTTTTACCGAGAATATCAACGCGCCGATTTGCACGACCATTCCTTGCGATCCTGCGACCGCGCCACATCCGCTGGGCAACACCGAAAACGTTTACCAATATCAGTCAGAAAGCGTCTTCAAGCAGAACCAGCTGATCATCAACAGCAGCGTCCGCATGGGCACGAAGCTTTCCCTCTTCGGGTATTACACGCTGAACTACGCCAATAGCGATGCTTCCGGAGCAGGCAGTTTTCCTTCAACGGGCAGCGACATCAGTCTAGACTACGGCCGTGCACCGTTTGATATTCGCCACCGCGTATTTTTCGGTGGCACGATGGGCTTGCCCTACAACTTCCGGTTGAGTCCATTTCTGATCGCCAGCTCAGGAATCCCTTTCAATATCACCACAGGGAAGGATCTGAATGGCGATTCGGTCTTCAACGATCGTCCGGGGTTCGCCAACAGCCAGTCCAATCCGCAAAACGTGGTCACTAACAAATACGGGTCGTTTGATCTCGTTCCCCAGATGGGCGAAACCATCGTTCCTATTGATTCCTTGACCAGCGCAGGCCGCTTTTCTCTCAATCTCCGCCTGAGCAAGACTTTCGGCTTTGGCAAAAAAGCGGAAGCAGCAAACGCGGGCGCCGGGGGGGCTGGTGCGGGCGGCACATTTGGTCGCGGCCCAGGTGGCCCGGGCGACCGAGGTCCGCGTGGTGGCGGCGGTTTCGGCGGCCGCGGCATGGATGGCGGCGGTGCGAACAATAATCGCTACAATTTGACGCTCAGCGTTAACGCGCGAAACGTTTTCAATAACGTCAATCTCGCCACTCCCATCGGCAACTTGAGTTCGCCGCTCTTCGGCCAAGCCAACGGGCTTGCCGGCGGACCGTATTCTTCTTCGACGGCCAATCGCCGCATCGATTTGCAGGTATCCTTCAATTTCTAATTCCGCTAAAATCCCGGCCTGAGGCCGGGATGAAAAAGCGGAAGAAGATTTTAGACAAAGCAACAGAAGCGCGGCGAGCGGCGCGGAATTCCGGAATTGCACCGGCCGTTACCCGCGTCATTCCTGACAAACGGAAGCGGCCGGCGAAGCACAAGAAACAATCGCTCGAAACCGAACTCGAATGAATTCCATCCGCGTTTTTGCAGCAAATACATCGTAATTGCATTTCCTTCTTTCGGAAAGCGGGAGCACGTTCGCTACGCTGAGTACGAGATAGGCTCCTTACTTCAAAATTCTTCAGGCCCGACCGGGCCTAATTTTTCGAGCTTCATCCCGGTTTGTTGGCAGGGACTACCTCGTCGGGGCGGAATAGCGGCGCCAGAGATATCTTTTTGCGCTCGGCAAGATGCGCGGCAATCGTTTCCAAGTCTTTCTTGTCAAAGCCCATGCTGCTGACCTTGGCCGTGCCGCCGGTATCGATGAGAAAAATCGTGGGCACGTTGCTCAAGCCGTAGGCGTTGGAGACCAGGTAGCCGTTTTCGTCGTCGATCAGGATCGGAAACGTTATTCCGCATTCTTTCCCAAATTTCGTTGTTGATTGCGCGTCGTCCTGGGAAATACCGAGAAACGTTACGCCGTCGCCGGCATAACGTTTGTAGAGGCGTTCGAGGAAGGGAAATGTGAATTGGCACACGGGGCAGGAGCTTTTGAAGAAGGCGGCTACGACGGGGCCGCGCTCCAGCAGGGTGTTGAGCGAGTATTCCTTGTTGTCGAGGGCTTTCAGAGAAAATCCCGGAGCGATGTTTCCGGCAACGATGTGCGTCATGTGGTCCTGTTTTCCCATCCAGCGTGAAAGCCGCCGCAGAATTCCCATCGGCAAAGTGTATCGTAGGACGGGGTTGAGAGTCGAAAGTTGAAAGTCGAAAGGGAAGGGTGGGGAGATACCACGCGACGATTTGAGCATGCGTTTCTCAAGGCAAGGAGCAAGCGCCTACCCGGTAGCGTACGGGCTTCGGTGCGAATCGTCGCACCGAAGCGGTCGATGAGGAATCCCTTACCATCGACAAGGTATCCCACCGGCGAACGCCCTCGCGGCGGCGATGGCTTCGGGGTAGCGGTTTTCCTGAAATACATGATCGAGAGCATGTCCTGCGCTGGAGCCAGGTGTGGCTCACGTGTGGTTAGTTGCTGCAATCTGGTGAGGCTTCATCGTTGTTTCCGCCAGCGATGAGTTGTTGGATGGAGGCAAGCTCGCTGACGCCGGCGCGGAGCCGTTTGGTGGCGACGGCGGAAGCGAACAGCACAATCGCGGAGAAAGCGAGGACGAGGGAGAGGCGGGTGCGGCGCGAGGATTCGGATGCCGACGCGGAGGGGAGGAGCGCGCCGACGGCGAGTCCCATGACAAGCCCTCCGATGTGGGCGGCGTTGCTTATGCCGGGGATGGCCGCTCCGAATACCAAATTGTAAGCGATAAAAGTGCCGAGGCTGCCGAGCATTTTGCTGTTGATTTGGAGATGTGCGGGCGTCTTCTTCAAATAGACGAAAGAAACGAGCACGCCTGCGAGTCCGAAGATGGCGCCCGAGGCGCCAGCCCCGGCAGCGAGCGGATGCCAATAAACGCTGGCGATGCTCCCGAAGATGCCGCTGACGAGGTAGACGAGAAGATAGGAGAAGCGGCCGAGGAGGCGCTCGGCCGCGCGGCCAAGATTCCAGAGGCACCACATGTTGAGGCCGAGGTGAATCAGGCCGAAGTGCACGAACATGCTGGTGACGAGGCGCCACCACTGGCCGTTGAGCGTGAGCGGGCCAAAATCTGCGCCGAAAGAGATGGCTTGTTGCGGAGTGGGATCGAAGGCGGAGACTCCGCGGAGCACCATGATGGCAAACACCAACACGCTCGCAGCGATGAGTGCGACGGTCACGGGGAATGAACCGGGCGAGAGTGTGTCCCGGGGCGGGGGCAGCGAGGCCCGAGTGGATTGCACGAGTTGCTGGGCGCAGACGGGGCAATGGAGGGATGAGGACGAATCGCCGAAGTCGCGTTCGAATTCCTTGCCGCAGGTGGCACAGCGCTGGAGGGGCATGAGAGGGAAATGGTAACAGGTTTTTTTGGGAAGGGAAAAAGGCAGGGGAGGGAAGCCGAGAGTTGAGAGTTAAAGGTTGAAAGATAAGAGTTAAATTCAAGAAAAGGACTTAACACAGAGGGCACAGAGAACACAGAGTTCACGGAGAAATCGAAGAGAGAAATGGCCGGATCGGCAAGCGGAGAGAGATCAGTGGATTTGTTTGGTTTTGCGGGACATGTAGTCCATGAGGAGATATTGGCCGAGGGTGTAGGGAGTGGTGAAGTAGGCTTTGCCGCGGCACATTTCGGTGATCTTCTGGACGAAGTGGACGAGGGAATAGTCGCTGGCCAGCATAAAGGTGTTGATCATGATGCCGGCGCGCTTGCACTTGTTTACTTCTTCGAGAGTTTGGCCGACGACGAAGGGATCGAGACCGAAGGCGTTTTTGTAGATGCGGCCGTCTTCGAGTGTGAGGGCCGAAGGTTTGCCGTCGGTGATCATGACGATTTGGCGCATGTCTTTTTTTTGGCGGAGGAGGATGCGTTGGGCCAGACGAAGGCCTTCGCGGGTGTTGGTGTAATACGGGCCGACCTGGACGCGGGCCAGTTCGCTGAGGGGGACTTCTTCTGCGGAGTCATGGAAGAGGACGAGGCTCAGCGTATCGCCGGGATATTGCGTGCGAATGAGATGCGAGAGCGCCATGGCGACACGCTTGGCGGGCGTAAAGCGATCTTCGCCGTAGAGAATCATGCTGTGGCTGCAATCAAGAAGGACCACGGTGGCGCAGGAACTTTGGTACTCGCACTGGTGGACCATGAGATCGGAGTAAGTCATCTCGATGGGGACCTTGGCGCCTTCGCGGCGGACGGCGTTGAAAAGCGTTTCGCTGATGTCCATGTTGAGGGTGTCGCCGAATTCGTAGTGGCGTGAGGCGCCGCCGGATTCGACGCCGGTGGAGAGGTCGCGGGTGTCGTGACGGCCGAAGCTGCTGCGACCGAGAGAGCCGAGCAGATCCTGAAGGGTCTTGAAACCGAGAAAATCGATGGTCTTGTCGGTGATTTCGAAGCGGGCTTCGGTCTGGCGGTCTTGCGGATCGCCGAGTTGGCCGCGGGCGGAAGTTTGCGGCGGCGGCGTGACTTGCGGAGGCTGCTGGGGATTGATGAAGCCTTCGTTGGCGAGGCGTTCGGTGAGTTTATCGAGGAGATCGTTGACGGCCTGGCTGTTCAAGGCGCCGGGATCGCGGAGCATTTTGCGGAGTTCGTCGCTCATGGCGTCTTCGGGAAGCAGGTCGCCTTCTTGGAGGGCGCGAAGGATGGCTTCGCGCAGAGCTTCCATGGAGCGCTCGGGATCCATCTGAGAGACGCCGTAGTATTGCGACTCGAAACCGCTTTGGAGAAAGAAATCGCCGAGGCGCTTGATGAGTTCTTCGAGGTCGATGGCGTCGGCGGGTTCGCCGACGTATTTGCCGTAGCGGATGAATTTCATGGGGTGGGCCTTAAGAAGTTGAAAGTCGAAAGTTGAAAGTCGAAAGTTAAGAGAGAAAGCGCCGTGATCGCAAGGCGCACGTTGCGTGCGCAAGAAGCGGCCCGCCTCAGAAGGCGGGCCCTACAAACAGCGGCGGAATTGTGCACTGTGGGCATCAGTTGAATTGGCGGCGCGGTGGGCGGCCGGGAGTTTCGCGTTCGCGCTGATCGGGTTGTTTGGGCTTTTCGGCGTAATAGCCGCGCTCTTCGCTGCGGCCGATGCGCCGATGGGCCCACAAACCTTCAAGGATCATTTCGGCGGCGGCCGCGGCGGCGCCGGAGTCTCTGCGATCCTGAACGCCGAGTTTGCCGATGTGCTCCATCAGGCCTTGAATTTTCGCTAGCTGATGATGGCGCTCGCTGGTGGTTGCCAGATCCGGAAGCTTTAGTTCGCCGCCCAGTTCGAACCATTGGATGACGGGCTGAAAGTTGATATCGGTGAAATGCTTACTGAAGACGCGGCCGACGGCGGTGCGAATGAGTTCGCGGGCGATGGTGTCCGCGCCCTTGAGTTCGCCTTCGTATTCGAGTTCCATTTTGCCGGTGATGGCGGGCAGGGCGGCGTAAACATCGGCGACACGGGCTACGACTGACTTTTCGCCGTTGCGAGCGGCGCGCTGCTCGGCGCTGCTGACAAGGCTTTCAAGAGTAGTAATGGGGAGACGCTGGCTGACGCCGGAGCGGCGGTCGACGCGCTTGTCTTCACGAGCTTGAAAGGCAATTTCTTCCACGACCTGGCGTAAGTAGTGCGGGACGTCGATCTTCTTGCCGGAATCGCGGCCCACCCAGGCTTCCTGCGCCGTGATGGTCATTCCTTCTTCGAGGCTGACGGGATAATGGGTGCGAATCTCGGCGCCGATGCGGTCTTTCAGCGGCGTGATGATTTTTCCGCGCGCGGTGTAATCCTCGGGATTGGCGGTGAAAACGAGGAGAACATCGAGCGGGAGGCGCAGGGGATAGCCCTTAATCTGAATGTCGCCTTCTTGCATGATGTTGAATAGCCCGACCTGAATTTTTCCGGCGAGGTCGGGGAGCTCATTGATGGCAAAGATGCCGCGATTGGCGCGCGGGAGAAGGCCGTAGTGGATGGTGAGTTCGTCGGAGAGATCGCGTCCGCCGCGAGCGGCGCGAATGGGATCGACGTCGCCGATGATGTCGGCCATGGTGACGTCGGGTGTGGCGAGTTTTTCGACGAAGCGATTCTCGCGGGGCATCCAGGAGATGGGAGTATTGTCGCCGTCGGCGGCGATTTTTTCACGGCAAGCTCGGCAGATGGGTTTCAAGGGATCGTCGTTGATTTCGCAGCCAGCAACGACGGGCATCTCCTGATCCAATAGGTTGGTCAAGCCGCGTAGAATGCGGCTCTTGGCCTGGCCGCGCAGGCCGAGAAGAATGAAATTGTGGCGAGAGAGCAGGGCGTTGACGATTTGCGGGACGACGGTGTCTTCGTAGCCGTGGACGCCGGGGAAAAGCGTTTCGCCCTTTTCGATGGCACGAAGCAGATTGCGGCGGATTTCATCCTTGACGGAGGGGGATGCGCCGCGGGGATCAAAATCGGGAATGCGCTTTAGGTCGCCCAGGGTGCGCGGTCTGGAATGTGCTGAAGATTGCATCGATGTGCTTGACGTCATTTCGGTCCCGTTCCGCAGTCCCCGCCTGGGCCGGGGACCGCACCACACCAAACTAATTCAGACCATGTCCGTTACCACCAGCGCGTTGGCGCATGGCCCCTGACTTCTGTAGATGCGGGGCCCACTCACGGAGGTACGCTACCAGGCGCTCCTGGCGGTCCGCCTCCGACCGAAGCTCCAGGATTTGCTGCTTCCACAATAAATCCATCGGCAGCGTGGCGGCAACGAGATAAGAGAGTTCCTCAGGTGAGGCGGCTTGGAGATTCTTTGGATAGTCGTCGAAGATCAGGGTGTGGCAGGCTTCGAAGAGTTCGACGAGTTCGCGCTGGACGCGCGGATTGGCGGAAGTCTCCCGGTCCTCCAGGTAATCGACGTGGCCTTCCAGAAGCGGGTCTTCGGTGACGACTTCCACCACACGAAAGGGAGCGCGGCCGGCAGTGAGAATGTCCATGCGGCCATCTTCGTAGCGTTTTACGACGTCGACAATTTCGGCGGTGCAGCCGACTCGCGCGACACCCTTCGGAAGAGAAAGAAGCATGCCGAATTCCGACTTTTCTTCGAGACAGTTTTTCACCATTTCGCGGTAACGCGGCTCGAAAATATGCAGGGGAAGGTCTGCGCCGGGAAGAAGGACGACGTTCAGAGGAAACAGAGGAATTCGTTCAGGCCGCATGGGTCGCAGGAAACATGATACCAGAGGAACGATTGGTGACTCGTGACTGGTTTCCAGCGACCGCCGCTCAATTCCTAGTTGTCGAAGCGAGTGCCGTTGCCGAATAGAAAGGGGGGGGCACGCTTAAACCGCAAGTTATTTCTCTTCGTTGACTTGCCGCGTTGCAGCAACCTAAGATGAGCGCCTGGTGGCGGACTCCTCATCGCTCACCGGCCAAATCATTTCCGACAACCGAATTGTCGCGAAACTCGGCGGCCGCATGGTGTTATTTATAAGGGTGTAACTGTCTTTTGCGTATTACGTAATTTAAGAGGAGGCAATATGAATCGAGGACGGACGCTAAAGATTGTGTTGGTGTTGGTGGGATTGCTTTTTTCGGCTGGCGTTTATCCCGTGACGGATTCTTTATGGCACGCGAACCAGTCGATGTATGCCGAGGTTATGATGCTTAGCCTCTATGTTGCGCTCGGCATTTTCCTGCTGATAGCAGTGCGCAACCCTTCGGCAAATCGCAGCCTGATCGCCTTCACCGCATGGTCGAGTTTCGCTCACGCCGCTGTTATGGCGGTGATGGCATTCCAGAAGGCGCAGGAACGCGGAGAACTGCTGATCGCCGTGGCTGTGCTTGGCATCATCGGTGTAGCCCTGATCGTGCTGGCTCCGGCAAAGCAGCCAGACGAGCGGGCATCCGCAGCCGGTGTGTAGGCTCACACTCTCGGAAAACGCCGAGCCCCACAGTCCCTTCCTACAGCAATTCACCCTGCTAAGTTGACTGGTAAGCTATTCAGGAGAGTTCGGTCAGGAGGGCTTCCATTTCGGAGCTGGCGTGTTGATCACATTTTTTCGCGGCGGCGGCGATGCCAGTTGAGAGGATCTGCTTGGCTTCGTTCGTGCGGGATTCGCGGGCGAGGAGTTGGGCGTACATGAGATAAGCGGGGATGTAATCGGCATTGCGTTCGAGGAGCGCTCGAAAGTGGGCGGCGGCTGCGGCGGGGTCTCCACTGTTCATACACTCCATAGCGAGCCCGTAAAGAGAGAAAGCGTCATCGGGCTTCTTGGCAACGAACTCTTCCAGCATCTGGCGGCGGGTTTTCTTTTGTTCCGTCATGGTGGCGTCTCGTATTATACGGGTGGCGCCGGCGGCATCCAACTACGCGCAGGGGCAAGGGGTTCGAATGAAGCGGAAAACCGGAAGCGAGCAAGGACCTGAAACGCAGCTGCGGGGGAAACCGGTCAGCGCGTCACGGTCAGAGATGACGGAAATCGTACTGCCGGCGCAGACGAATCCACTGGGAAAGCTTCTTGGCGGACAGGTGATGCACCTTGTTGATATGGCCGCTGCTTTGGCGGCGCACCGGCATTCGAACAGCTATGTGGTCACGGCGTCGGTGGACTACATCGATTTCCGCAATGCGGTGAATCTTGGTGAAATTGTGAACTTGAAATCGCAGGTCAATCGAGTGTTCCGCACCTCGATGGAGGTGGGCGTCGAGGTCTATTCAGAGAATGCGATGACCGGAGAGCGGAAGCATACGACGACGGCGTATGTGACGTTTGTGGCGGTTGACGAGCACACCCGGATGCCCAAGCCGGTGCCGCCACTGATCCTGAAAACAGCAGGGGAGCGACGGCGATACCGGGAAGCAGCGGAGCGGCGGAAGACGCGCTTGGCGCTGAGATACGGTGCGGACGCGAGAAGAGGGGAATAGAGGTTTGGAGAGCGATGCTCTCAATGAGTTCGGTGGTAAGCGAAAGGCCGGGAAACTGAGTTCACATCGGTGTCGGTTGCCAAGCAGGGGCGCAGCATGCTGCGCCCCTGCGGGTGGCCAAACATTTATTAGGGGCGGCGCTCGCGTACTTGTTCGGCAACGGCCAAGGCCTGATCGACGCAGGATCCAACGGCAGGCCCTCGCAGATAATTACCGGTCAACAAGAGGCCCGGGAAGCGCGAGCAAACCTTTGCGACCGCCGCCAAGCGGTCGGCGTGACCGAGGTTGTACTGCGGCAGGGCGCGCGGCCAAAGGGTGACATTTGAAAAGATAGGCGCGCTCTCGATGAAGAGCAGAGGCGAGATTTCACGGTGGACGAGGCTAGCGAGTTCTTGAGGCTCCAACGTCGCAGCTGCTGAATCGGTTGCGCCTCCCACAAAACTCGTTAGAAGCGCATTTCCTGCCGGCGCCCGGCCGGGGAAAAGCGACGAGTTCCAGACTGAACCGAGGACGCGGAGCCGGGCGGAGCGAGGCACAAGGAAGCCGAAGCCATCGAGAGAGCGCCCGACATCCTTTTTGCGATAACCCAGAGAGACTACGGCGACGGGAGCGTAGTCGATGGAACTCAGCAGTGTTTCGAATGACGAATCGAGCCGGGAGAGAAGCCTCCCAGTGACGTCAGTGGGAGTCGCTAGGATTAAAGATCTAGTGGAAACAGATTCGCCGCCGCCATGGCTTTCCAGGCGGACATCGAACGAACCGTCCTTTTGGCAAGAGATTCCTGTAACGCTTGTTTGGGTAAGCAGCGCCGTGCCGAGTTTATTCGCCAGCGCGCGCACAAGCGTTTCGCTGCCTTCGCGAAAGGATTGCAGGGTGGGACGCTCCCGAGGGCCTTTCTTGGATTTTGCGAGGCGAATCATGCCGCGAATGATGCTGCCTGCAGTCTTTTCGGCTTCGTAGAGTTGTGGGAACGCGCTTCGAACGCTGAGCCGCTCAGGATCGCCTGCGTAGATGCCGGAAACGAAAGGCCCCACGAGGCGATCGAGAAGCTGTGGTGAAAATTTTCTGCGGACGAAGGCAGCAACGGATTCGTCAGCATTGGGAGGAATACTTTTCCCGAGGATGTCACGGAAGAGGGCCCATTTCGTCGAGCCATCGATGAGGGAACTCATAAAAAACGCGGGAGGACTAAGGGGCACGGGCCGGAGCTCGCCGTCGATCAGTACGTATCGCGGTGCACGGGGCGGGGCATGAAGGACCTGGTCAGAAATTCCGAGGTCCGCGCAAAGCTGATGGATCTGGATGGTGCCGCTAAAGCTTTGGGGGCCGCGTTCCAGGAGGAAACCGTCGCGCGCTACGGAGCTGATGACACCGCCGGGACGGGGACAGGCCTCGACCAGTTGTGCCCCAATCCCAGCTTTACGCAGAGTGTAGGCGCAGACGAGGCCGGAGATGCCACCGCCGACCACCAGTGCTGGGACATGACGGGTCACGGAGATGTGAGCACCTTCGTGGGATCAGAGAGTTTTCGAAAAGAGCGGCTTGGCGATGAGCTGCTGTTTTTCGAGATACGGGTCGAAAACCATGGCCAGATTGCGGATGAAGATGCGGCCGAGCCAGGTGGCGCGAATTTCGCCGCGCTCGAGGAGCACGAGGCCATCCTGGCGGGATGGTTCAAGGCGGCGAAGCTCTTCGGCGAAATGCTGGTCAAAATCGATGCCGAATTCGCGTGAAATCTCGTCCTTGATCACGATGGTATGACACAGCAGGCGGCTGATGACGGTGCGGCGCAGACGATCCTCGTTCGAAAGCTGATAGCCGCGCATGGTAGCGAGGCCCCGTTCGGCCACGGCCTTTTCCCAGGAAGGAATATCGCGGTAATTTTGCGCATAGGCGTCTTGAATGCCGCTGATGGCGGTGATGCCCATGCCGTAGAGGTCGGCGCCCGCTTTGGTGGTGTAGCCCTGAAAATTGCGGTGAAGCGTGCGGTTTTGTTGCGAAACGGCCAGCTCGTCCCCAGGCTTCGCGAAGTGGTCCATGCCAATGTAGAGATAGCCGGCCTCGAGAAACTTGAGCAGGCCCACGCGGAAGATCTCAAATTTTTCCATGCCTTCAGGGAGATGCGCGGCGAAGGAGCCTTGCTGCTTCTTCAACCACGGCACGTGCGCGTAGCTGAATAGGGCAATGCGATCCGGGGCGAGTCCAAGAATCTGATCCACGGTGTGGGCAAAAGTGTCCGCCGTTTGGTAGGGAAGGCCGTAAATCAAATCGACGTTGATGCTATCAAAGCCGAGATCGCGCGCGGCGAAGAGCAGGTCGCGCGTCATTTCGTAGGGCTGGATGCGGTGCACCGCCTCTTGCACATCGGCATGGAAGTCCTGAATGCCCATGCTAAGACGGTTGAAGCCGAGCTTGCGCAGAGTCTCGAGATGCTCGCGGGAGGTCACACGGGGGTCGACCTCGATGCCAATTTCACTGTCGCGGTCGAAATGGAAATGCTCTTTCGTAAATGCGAACAGGTCCTCGATCTGTTCGGGCGTCAGGTACGTCGGTGTGCCCCCGCCCCAATGGAACTGGACCACGGGACGATTCTTCGAGACGCTGCGGCTAACGCGTTCCATCTCCCGCTTCAACACGTCAAGATAGGGTGGCGCGACACTCTTGTTCTTTTGGATGACGACGTTGCATGCGCAAAAGAGGCAGAGACTTTCACAGAAGGGAATGTGCATGTACAGCGAAACGGGCGTCCTGGCACGCTCGGCCTCTTCGTGCACCCTTTCGAGATCGGCCGGACCGAAAGCATCGTTCCAGACCGGCGCGGTGGGATAGCTGGTATAGCGCGGCCCCGGACGATTGTACTTGGCGAGAAATTCCTCGCCGACGTGGAGCTCACCGCTCATTTGTTGCAGGCTTGGATCTGCGAGTGTCATGCTTGGCGTCTCCTACCGCACCAGCGCAGCGGGTCTTGCGTGGTGAAGCAGCGCTCGTTGGCCCGTCTCGATAAATAGCTGGGCATTCTCGACCGGTGTATGTTGCAAAATGCCGTGGCCAAGGTTGAGGATGTGACCGTGGCCACCGAGGGAATTAACGGCGGCCAGAGTTACGTCGCGAATTTTCTCGTGAGGGCCAAACAAGACCGCCGGATCGACATTGCCTTGCAACGCGATTTTTGGACCCAGCGTCTTCCGAATCTCAGCCAGGTCCACGCGCCAATCGACGCTGAGGACATTCGCGCCGGAGCGCGCCACGGCTGGGAGCAGATGTTGAGACGCTTTTGTGTAATAAATCACGGGGATCGAGCCGCTGAGGCCCGCGATGATCTCCTGAACGACCGGGAGAGCGAAGTCCTGGTAGTCCTGCAGATTCAGTTCGCCGCACCAGGTATCGAACAACTGGACTGCCGTTGCCCCTGCCGCGATTTGCGCCTTCAGATAGGGAATCGTTGCCTGAGCGATGCGATGGAGCAGCTCGCGGAACGTTTTCGGCTCGTGGTAGAGGAAACTCTTTACCGTGGCGAATCCTTCCTTGGTCTTGCCTTCCACCATGTAGCAGGCAAGAGTCCACGGAGCACCCGCAAAACCCAAAACAGGAACCTCGGGACCGACGGATTTCACGATACGCCGGATGGCCTCGGGCAGGAAGCCCGTTTCCGTCTCCGGATCGAAGATCTTGAGCCGGGCGACATCCGCCTTGGAGCGCACTGGATTCGGCAAGTTTGGCCCGGCGTCGCCGAGTTCCAACTGCAGGCCCATGGCTTCGGCGGGGATCAGAATGTCCGAGAAAACGATCACCGCATCAACCCCAAGCCTGCGAAAGGGCTGGAGGGACACTTCGACCGCAAGTTGCGGCGTCTTGCAAACCTCAAGGAATGCGTGCTTTGCACGGATTTCGCGGTATTCAGGAAGATACCGGCCTGCCTGGCGCATCATCCAGACTGGAACTCGCGGAAGTGCTTCTCCGCGGCAGGCGCGAAGGAATAACTCTTTTCGGTTAATCGATGCCGTTTGTTGGGTCATATTTCATCTGACCCTTCAAGGATAGCAAATCCCAGCCGGTCTTGCTGATACGAGTACCAAGGCGGTATCGAATTGTGCTAGCGCCTGCAAGGGTGGGCTATACTCAAAAGGTTGAGGAATCAGGTGGGTTCTGCGGAGAAGGGCGGTTTTTAATTCGGTGCGGCAGATGAGCCGGGGGCTCAGGTACAAAGAATGAATCATTTATTCCCTATTTTGACTGGGCTTGCTTATCTCTTGAGTTTTGGCCTGTATGTTCGCTTCCTGGCTACGGGGAAGAAATTCACGGGTAGATTAGGCACGCTGTTCTTGGGGATGGGCCTGGTGGCGCACTATTTTGCGCTTTTGGAGAGGTCCCGCGGTTTGCACACGGTTCCGTACCATGACTTGTACGGATCCATGTCGCTCTTCGGCTGGCTTCTAGCACTGACGTATCTGGGCCTGGAGCTGTATCACCGGCAGCAATCTGTCGGGGCCTTCGTTATGCCCTTTATTTTGGCGTTCTTTCTCGCCGCGCATCTTGCGCCGGCCGACCGGCTTTCGCCGCCCGCGGCGCACGGGGCCACGTTTGCGTTTCACGTTACGTTGAGCATCCTCGCATATGCCGCATTCGCGCTCTCTTTTGTTCTCAGCCTGATTTTTCTGGGAGAGGAACGCCTGCTTCGAAACCACAAACTTGGCAACATGGTCTGGCGGTTGCCGCCGCTTGAATTGCTGGAGCGCATGAGCAAGTCGAGCGTTCTGGTGGGGCTGGTTTCCATTGCGATTGGAACAGCATTGGGATTCGTCTGGGTGGACCGGCTGAGCAGCGAATATTCGTTTTACGATCCGAAATACGTGGTCACGCTGCTCGTGCTCCTGCTGTATGTGCTTTACCTCCGTCTGGCGGGCACTGGGGCGTGGCGTGGGGCGCGGGCTTCAAGATTGTGCATTTTCAATTTCTTGATTGTGGTGCTGAGCTTTACGGTCGTAAATCTATATCTCTCGCATAGCCACCGCTACTTTTAGGAGCGATCGAACCTCGGTATGGAAATCGTTCTTGTCGGATTGAATCACCGCACCGCGCCCGTTGAGGTACGTGAGAGGGTGTCTTTCACGGCCGAGCAGGCCCGGCGGGCGGCTGAAGAACTGCGCGCGCGGGGGATTCTCGAAGAGACGCTGGTGCTCTCTACATGCAATCGCAGCGAGGTGTACGGCGTGCCGCCGGAATCCTCGCATGAGTGTGCCCCGGGACTTTCTACGTTTCTGAGCGAGTTCCATTCGGTGCGTCCGGATATACTCAGCGTGTCGCTCTATCACCACTACGATCACGAGGCCGTGAGGCATCTCTTTCGAGTTTCCGCGGGCCTCGATTCCATGCTGCTGGGCGAAGCGGAGATCCTGGGACAGGTGCGGGAAGCGTATCGTTTCGCGCACGAGCAAGGCGCGACAGGGCCCGTGCTGAATCGCCTCTTCCAGGGTGCACTGGAAGTCGGGAAGCGCGTGCGCACGGAAACAGAGCTTGGCACGCGGCCAATGTCCGTGGCTTCTGCCGGGGTGAAACTGGCAGAACGCATTTTTGGAAAACTGAACGAGCGGAAGGCGCTGGTACTGGGAGCGGGCACGATCAGCGAGCAAGTGGTCTCTCAACTCCGGGACCGTGGGATCGCGCAGCTCCAGGTGATGAACCGCTCGCGGGACCGCGCGGACGAGTTGGCCAAGCAGTTCGGCGGAAAGGTCGTCGGCTGGGGTGAGTGGGATACTGCTCTGCAATCGCCGGATGTGGTGGTGTCGTCGGTTAGCGCAGATGAACCAGTTCTGCGCCGCGAGATCGTCGAGCGAGCGATGACGGTGCGCGGAAATCGCGCGTTGTTCCTGATGGACCTGGGCGTGCCCCGGAATATAGACCCCAGCGTGGCGGAGCTCTACAACGTCTACGTTTACAACACGGATGACCTGAGCGAGATCGTGCAGCAGAATCGCAACGCTCGTGAAAGCGAGGTTCCCCGGGCTCAGGGCATCGTCGACGAGCATGTCACTAAATTCCTGTCCTGGCAGGCGAGCGTCGAGCTGGTCGGGCTTGTTGATGCACTGCGCGTGAAGATGCGGGAGGAACGTGCGTCATTTCTCCGGTCACGCATGGAGCCGATGAAGCATCTGACGGAGACGGATCGCGCGCACTTGGAAAAATTGATGGATGAGATGCTGGAGAAGCTGCTTCTGGGGCCGGCGGAACGCTTGCGAGGCGAGAAAGAACTCAGACGGAAGATTCAAAACGTCGAGGCATTGCGCGATCTGTTTCTTTCGAACCGGGAGAAGACGTGAGAATCCTGCGGATTGGCACGCGCGGCAGCATGCTTGCCAAATGGCAGGCGGAATCCGTTCGCAAGAAACTGTTTGCTGCCAGCGGAATGGAAGCGGAAATTGTCATCATCAAGACCAGCGGCGACAAGATGCAGCAAGCGCCGTTGACGCAGATTGGCGGCAAGGGAATTTTTATCAAAGAGCTGGAGGAGGCGTTGCTGGAGGAAACGATCGATCTTGCGGTGCACAGCGTGAAGGACGTGCCGACCGACATTCCCTCCCGGCTCATGTTTCCTGCGGTGTGCCGGCGTGATGATGTGCGTGATTGCCTGGTAGGCTCCACGCTTGCGAATCTGCGGCACGGAGCGCGTGTGGGAACGAGCAGTCTGCGGCGGCAAGCGCAGTTGAAACACCTCCGGCCGGACCTCGATCTCCGCGACCTGCGTGGAAATGTGGACACACGATTGAGAAAAGTGGAGAGCGGAGAATATGAAGCGGTGATGGTTGCCAAAGCGGGCCTGGATCGTCTCGGATTGAGCCAGCGGATTTCGGAGGTGCTCTCGCCGGAAGTCTGCATGCCGGCGGTGGGGCAAGGGGCTATCGCGGTGGAGTGCCGGTTGAAGGACACGGAAGCGGGAGACCTCTTGGCGCCATTGGACGACGCCGAAACTCGGACGGCGATCATTGCGGAGCGCGCACTCCTGGCGGTATTGCAGGGCGGGTGCCAGGTCCCGCTGGGCGCGTGGGCGCGCATCGAGCGCGGCGAACTATTGCTCGACGCGTGCGTTTGTTCCGTGGACGGAGTGCAATACGTGAAGCAGCGCGCCACCTCTCCGCCGGATCAGGCGGCGCAACTTGGAGAGCACATGGCGCGGGTGCTCATCGAGGCGGGCGCGCAGTCGATTCTGGAAGAAGTGAGCCGCCAGCGTGCCTGAAGCATCTCCAAGCGCCTTGGCCGGCAAGCGAATTGTGATAACACGTTCGGCGGCGCAGAGTGAAGCGCTGGCGAGGGTACTCGCCGAACGTGGAGCTATTCCTGTGGTGCTTCCGCTTGTGGCGTTTGCAGCCCCGGAAGATTTCGCACCGCTCGATGCGGCGATCGTGGAAATCCATCGGTTTGATTGGATCATTTTCACAAGCGCGCAAGCCGTTCGTGCGGTGGTGAAGCGCACCGAAGCGCTGAAGCGCAGCCTGATTCACGCAGGGAGCAAGCTGCGAATCGCTTCCGTCGGTCCTGTAACTGCCGCAACTGCTCGGCAAGCTGGACTTCCCGTAGACTATGTTGCGGAGACGCACACCGGTGCGGCGCTGGCGGAGGAATTGGGGCGCCGGCTTTGCGAGGCGAAAGTATTCTTGCCACGGAGCGATCGTGCAAATCCGGATTTGCCGCGGACGTTGAAGCGCCACGGCGCGCAGGTCACGGAAGTGATCGCCTACTGCACGCTTCGGCCAACCGATCTGGAGCAAAGAAATTTAGGACAGATAGCCAAGGGTACGGCGGACGCGGTTCTATTTTTTAGCCCATCGGCCGTCCAACATTTCGCTGAGCTGTTTGGGGGTGAGCAACTGCGCGCTCTACAAGATAAACTGGCGATTACGGCGGTTGGACCTGTCACCGCAAGCGCATTGCGCGAAGCGGGTGTCGGGCACACCGTGGTGGCAGGAGACACTACGGCAGCGGCGGTCGTCGAAGCGTTGGAAGAACATTTTGCGGGTACCGTGAAACAGGCGCCGGCAGGAGCAAAGAGAGCATGAGTTTTCCCACTCATCGACCGCGGCGCTTACGACGTAGCGAGGCGCTGCGCGGTCTCATTCGCGAGACGCGCCTTACCACGGCGGGTCTCATCTATCCGATGTTCGTGTGTCCGGGCACAAAGGTGCGCCAGGAAGTCAGTTCCATGCCCGGTGTCTATCAGCAGTCGGTCGATCAGATCGTGGAAGAAGCTCGTGAAGTTGAGTCGCTGGGGATTCCGGGGATAATTTTATTTGGATTGCCCGAGTCCAAGGACCCGCGTGGCGCCAGTTCGCTCAGCGCCCAGGGTGTGGTCCAGCGCGCGATTGAGGCGGTTCGCAAAGCGAAACTGAAGCTTCTTGTGATTACTGACGTCTGCCTCTGCGAATACACGGACCATGGCCATTGTGGCGTTGTGGAGAACGGTGAAGTGGCCAATGATACCACGGTGACGATTCTTGCCCAGCAGGCGCTCGCGCACGCGCGCGCCGGCGCCGACATCGTTGCCCCGTCAGACATGATGGACGGGCGTGTGGGGGCCATTCGTGAAACGCTGGATGAACACAGGTTCGAGAACATTGCCATTCTTGCTTATGCCGCGAAATACTGCTCTGGCTTCTATGGGCCTTTCCGGGAGGCGGCTCAATCCGCTCCCCAGTTTGGCGACCGGCGCAGCTATCAGATGGATCCTGCTAATGCGCGGGAAGCGTTGAAGGAAGTGGAACTCGATCTCGAAGAAGGCGCGGACATGGTGATGGTTAAGCCCGCGCTGGCGTTCCTGGATGTTATCCGGCGAGTCCGCGATGCCTTTGATGTTCCGGTCGGCGCTTACAACGTCAGCGGAGAGTACGCCATGGTCAAAGCGGCGGCGCAGAAGGGTTGGCTGGACGAAAAGCGAGTTGTCCTGGAAATCCTGACGTGCATCCAGCGCGCCGGAGCTGACATTATTCTTACCTACCATGCCAAGGATGTCGCACGCTGGCTGAAGGCGTGTTAATTTAATCGAGAAAACATGAGTACAGCGCAATCCCGAGTGAAGCGCGAACGCAAACGTTCGCGCGAGATTTTTGAGCGCGCCGAGAAGGTGCTGGTTGGCGGCGTGAACAGCCCCGTCCGGGCGTTCCGATCCGTCGGCGGAGAGCCGCTGATCATCGAGCGCGGCAACGGGCAACACCTCTACGACGCGGACGGAAACGAGCTGCTCGATTTTGTGTGCTCTTGGGGCGCGATGATCGTAGGACATGCGAATCCCGCCATCAGCGAGGCAATCGCCGACCAGGCGCGCCGCGGCACAAGTTTTGGTGTGACGACCGAGCTGGAGCTTGAGCTTGCCACGCTGATTACACGGGAGATTCCCTTCATTGAAAAGATTCGTTTTGTCTCCAGCGGCACAGAAGCAACGATGAGCGCTGTGCGGCTGGCGCGAGGAGTGACGAAGCGAGACTTTATCGTCAAATTCGAGGGCTGTTATCACGGACACGCGGACAGTTTCCTGTCGCAGGCCGGTTCTGGTCTCGCTACGCTCGGAATTGCCGAATGCCCGGGAGTGCCCGCTGCACTGGCTGCGTTGACATTGAACGTAGCCTATAACGATCTCCAAGCGGTCGAACGCGTATTTCTCCAGCACAAGGATAAGATCGCTGCCATCATTGTCGAGCCCATCGCCGCCAACATGGGAGTAGTTCCTCCGGAGACGGGTTTCTTGAAGGGATTGCATGAAATCACTAAGAAGAACGGCGCGCTCCTGATTGTCGATGAGGTGATCACAGGATTTCGCCTGCAGAATGGGTCCGTGCAGGAACTCCTAGGAGTCGAAGCAGATCTTACGACGCTCGGAAAAATCATCGGTGGCGGGGTTCCCGTGGCAGCTTATGGCGGGCGCGCCGAGTTGATGAATAATGTCGCGCCACTCGGCCCGGTGTATCAGGCGGGCACGCTCGCGGGGAACCCGCTGGCGATGAGGGCTGGTATTGCTGCTCTCAAACAGCTCACAAGGCCTGGGTTGTACGAGGAGATGACGCAACTGGCGCGGCGGCTGGTCTTTGGTCTCCGCGCGGAACTGGCAGATGCCGGAATTCCTGCGCAGATCAATGCCATCGGCTCGCTGTCGACGGTTTTCTTCGCACCGGGGCCGGTAAGAAATTACGTGGATGCCAAGCGCTCCGACACCAAGCGATACGCCAGGTTTTTCCGCGAAATGCTAGATCGGGGCATATTTTTGGCGCCGTCACAGTTCGAGGCTGCTTTTGTTTCTGCCGCCCACACCTCCCAGGATATTGACCGTACGCTGGCGGCGGCGCACGAATCGTTGCAGGTCATTTCTTCTGATTCTGCGGTTTGATCCTGGAGAAGGCGAGTAGAGGGATGAGCGAGGGTATCGAACTTCCCGAGAGTCATCACGGGTCCGAGGATCATCCGTTGGTCCTGCCCGTGTCGATTACGATCTCGATTATGGCGATATTAGTTGCCGGTGCGTCGTTGCTCGGTCACCGGGCGCACACGGAAGGGTTGCGCCTTGAAACTCAGGCCGCCAGCCGCTGGACACAGTACCAGGCGAAGAGCGTCCGCCTCCACGAAGCCCAGGGATTCTCCGACGTGGTTAAGCTGGTGGCACGACTCAACAAGGAGATGGGCGAAGAACTGAAAGAGAAGTACGTAAAAGAAGTCGAGCACTATGAAGGCGACAAAGTAGATGTCAGCAAAGAGGCGAAGAATCTGGAAGACGAGCGCGATTTGACGGTTCGCCAAGCCGATCGATTTGATGGAGGAGAGGCGCTTCTGGAAATAGGGTTGGTCATCTGCTCAATCACGCTTCTGACCAAGCGGAAGGGATTCTGGTTCGGCGGCGTGGTCATCGGCACCGTGGGCATCGCCCTGGCGGCGACAGGCTTCTTCCTTCATTAAACTAAGCACGTGCCGGCGGTCGTGAACCTCTCAAAAGTGCGATTTCCTGTGTCAGACGCTCTAGCTTCCCAACCAATTCCTGGTGGCGCACGTCCTCGCCGGTTGGCTTCTTCCCGAGAAATGTAAGCGTCCCGCCGGGCTCGAGCACGCATTGTTCGACTTCGGAGAGCGAATCGAAGCCTTGCTTCCGTGCGGCCGCTTCGAGCTGCGGCGCGGTAATAAGCTCTTTCTTCAAATTCTGCGTGCGCAGCTTGCCGCTCTCGACTAGAACGTCAGCTCTGCCTTCGACCAACTGGTCGAGTTTCCTGTGATCGTAGAGGAAGCGAACGACGAGATAGTTGGTGGCCAGCAGGGAAGTAGCGCCGATGATTCCGCCCAAAACACTGTTGTCTTCGCCGATGATGGCGTTCTGCACCGTATTCGAGAGGGTCAGCAGGACGACCAGATCGAACGGATTGAGCTGGACGAGTTCGCGCTTCCCGGAGAGCCTGAGGCTGACCACCAGGAAGGCATAAACGATGATCGGCCGAAGGATCTTTTCCGCCAGGGGAAGCCCCATGACGAACATATCTTTCCAAGTATCGTGCATAGCAGAATTGCCTCCTCGAGGGTGCCCGCCCGGAAGGTGACAACGGCGGGTATCCTCGTTGTCAGAGAACGGAGGGAGAGTAACACGCGCGGAATCGTAGTAATAGCAGGCTATTTTGAGAGGCTATCCCGCCCTTTGGTACAGTCATTTTTCGCGACGTATTCTCATTCTGGCGCGCACAACGTTTCGGCTTCTGTATGATTAGAAATATCAATATCTCTTTACCTGAGAATTTGTCGCAGTAAGTAAGAATAAGTCCAAACGGAGGACGCAGGACTCACACTCGCCTGCGGTGCACTTTTGCGCAGGCTGGTGTCGCGAGCCGCCACCAAATGACCCAGCGTGCTCCCTTCGCGCAAGGCGCCGTCCCCTCTTCGCGCAGTTCACGAAATCCTGAAACTATTCTGAAGTCGTCCGCACTTCTCCCGCCAACTAAGATGGCCTGCCGATTCCTAATGGATCTTCGGATGTTTCTTGTGCCAGTCGGTATGCAGTTGAAAGGTCCGCCCTGCCTGGATAACCGCAAAATCGTCACCGGCTCTGCCCACAAATTGCAGCCCGACAGGGAGATTCTTCTCGGTGAACCCGCAAGGGACGGACATGGCTGGAAGCCCGCAGATATTGCCGATGCCGCCGAGAGGATCGGGAAAAGCCAGATCGGTCTCGAGATTCAACGTCAGAGGCGTTGCTGCAATCGGCTGCGCGGCGGTGGCGATGATATCGAACGTCTCAAACATTGCATCCATTTTCTTTTGGGCGATCTCTCTCACCTTCAGGGCCTGCAGATAGTCCGCAGCGGAATACTGCTCGTTCACATAGCCAGCGATTTGCCCCAGCGGATCGGTCAATTCGCTCACGCGCCCGGAGCGAATCAGCGATCGAAAAGAAGCGGCACTCTCCACTGCAACGATGATGCTGCCCGCATCCTCCCAGGGACCAACAGGCAATGCGACATCCTTCACGCTCGAAAAATATCTCTTGAGGACTCTGCTTGCGGTTTCGATGGGCTTTGCAACGCCTGGTGCAAGAGATTTCCATGCATTTGTGAGCCAACCGATTTTTAGGGGCCGCGAATGCAATTCCATGGACGGTGAATAGGTGAACGCGCCCTTATCAATGGGCACCGTTCCACGATCCTTTAAGTCGTGACCCGCGATCGCGGCAAAAATGCGTGCACAGTCCTCTGCGCTGCGGGCCATCGGGCCGATCTTGTCCATTGAAGGCGCGAGCGCCATTGCGCCGTAACGACTGACACGTCCATAAGTAGGCCGCAAACCGCTCACGCCGCAGAAAGCCGAAGGGCAGATGATCGAACCCCAAGTTTCCGTGCCGATAGCAAAGGCCGCCAGGCCTGCCGCCACGATCGCGCCAGAGCCGGAGGACGAGCCGCAAGTCCAGCAAGTGGCGTCCCAAGGATTTTTGGCCTCGCCCTGCAAGGATGCGGAGGCGAAGCGATAGCCCATCCCACCCGCGAGCTCGATCATGGATGCTTTGCCGATCATCACTGCGCCCACGCGGTTCAGATGTTCGATCACTGTCGCGTTGTACTCGAATACCTGGTTCGCATAGGGCTTCGCGCCCCAGGTGGTCGGAAGCCCTTTCACGGCAAGCAGATCTTTCGCGGCGTAAGGAATCCCGTGAAGCGGGCCACGGTAGTGGCCGCGCTGGATTTCTTTTTCCGCTGCCTTGGCTTGTTCGAGGGCAATCTCGGGCGCCAAGCGGGCGTAGGCGTTAAATCGCAGCCCGAGCTTTTGGCTGCGGTCGAGATATGCCTGGGTCAGATCGACGGGCGAGAGTTTCTTTGACTCGATGTGTTTCGCGAGTTCGCTTACAGAGAGATAGACAATCTCTTCGCCAGGCATTCGGGATGCTCCTCAAGAATTCTTCGGCACAGTGGCCGGTTTTCGTGTCGTCGGCACCGGCGAGGGCTTCTTTTCCCGCTCCATCAAGGGTTTCAGATAAAGCCCCGGCCCATCCCCGTTATCCGTTGCAAAAGCACGCAGACGATCGAGCGGTGGCTGGGCTTCGGTTGCCAATCGCCGAATATCGGCTTTCTGAGTGTCAGAGAGCCGGTCACCGTATTGGGCGAAGATAGATTGAATCCGTGATTCGACCTCGGCCTGGCCTTCACGTGAAATCTTTGGCGCATTCGGCGAGTGCTGCGCGGGCAGCGTTGCGGCGCTAGACTCAGAACTGAGAAGGTTTGACGGTGCCAGCGATGCAGTCGCTGAAACAAAAGCGGCGCGCCGCGCAAATTCACGGCGAGAAATAGCCGAATTGCTCTTGTTGCCCATCGCGGGTCCCCCTTGATTAGAAGAAGAAATGCAAAATGATAAGTGAAGGGCGCAAGCTGAGGCTACTGAATCCGAGTTCGAGCGTCAACTGTCCGCGGGGATAGGGGATAGGAGCGGGCGAAACTGCCCTCCTCTGCACTTTTCGTCAAAGTGCTCGATGGTGTCCGGTAAGCGTTAATCAGCTAAGGCCAACTTCTGTTCTGATTGCATCTGGTTCGCACCCCCCCGGGATGCTTTAACCACCTGATGCGCTCCAGAATCGAAGGTGAGTATCGGCGAGTACGCTTGCACGCGGGTGCTGCTTGGAGCGCTAGCGCGTGCTTGCGCATTCCTTCTTAAGAGGGCGATAATTGCCGTCACCGGAGATTCCAACAAGTGAGGACAACCATGCCGATTTTGTTGGCTTTGTTAGCCCTGGCAACGACACTGTTGTTCTCCGGTCCCGCCGCACTCGCCCAGGAAAGCTGGGACATCCGCTCGATACAGCCTGTGGGAGAAATCTTCGCCCACCCTCTTGTTTTCCTGGTCGTGTTTCTCTTCCTTTTCCTCCCTCCCGCCGGAAGAATCCTTCGGCGCACCGGCCACAACCCTCTCTGGGGTGTTTTCGCCCTCTTTCCAGTCCTAAACCTCGGGGCCTTTTGGTTCTTCGCGTTCAAGTCATGGCCCACCGACAAGAAGCCACCCGTCACATAACGGCCATCCAGCCGGTAGCCGCTCGCGCTGGAACGTCGAATCCACTTGATGACCGGTTTGCGCGTCAATCAGGACTTGGCCGGTTAGCTGGCAACAAGCCTCATCGAGCCGCAATTCATGTGCACTAGGTTAGACTCCATTCTTTCTCGAAATCTTTTTCCGCGTGGAAATCGCAGCGCTACCACATAACAGATTCGCTCATCAGATATTGGTTGCCTTTGTAATGCTCTAGGAAACGCCAATAAAAAGATGAAAGTTACGACAGTTCTCGGTTGGCTGAAGGATCGGCCAGGGTATTCGCTGGCGATTTTGCTTGTGGCCGCATCCGGCTACGCGATAGACCGTTGGTTCCTTTCTGGCTTGATGGCTAGTAAATGGATTGGCCTACCTCAATACGCATCCGCAATGAGAAAACTTCAGAACGAATCCCGAAACTGGGGAATTGTAGTTTTAGTTTTGGAAATTGCAGCTCTCGCGTTAGTGCTGCCTCGCTGGCCGAAAGGGGAACTAGCTCTGACAAAAAACTCTGTCTTGACACTTAGTACCGAACGGAATGTATGGACTGAGTACTTGGGGCGATGCATCCTACACACAGGGCTGTGCATTCTTGGAACATTGGGGCTGGCATTTCTTGTAAAGGATACTCTTGGCCACGAATGGTCGGGAATCGTTTCATGGCCTGACCCAAAACAAAGAAATACTAATCTTTTGGGCGGCCTAATTAAATTCACCGGAGTCGGAGATGTAAGTCCGTTTTCTGTCAAGTTTTGCGACGAGCAGGCTAAATGAATTCAGGCTGCGTCTTTCGCCTTTCAGTACGCAGAAAAAGTAACGCGCGCTCAGAGTATTAAGCTCCTATTCAGACGGCTTTACAAAAGGCTTGTTGGTTTTCGCAAATGGGCAGACGATTCAGCTACTGAGATCGTCGTACGGAATTCCCTCCAGACAAAGTCGCGGGCCAGTAGCGACTACTTTGCCGAGCAGAAATCCTGAAGAACCTGACGAGCGCGAGGTGGATCAAAGCAAAAGGAATTCTCTTTCTGCTCTTGGGGTTGCTTTCGGCGACTCTTCTGTTCGTCGCACATCCCACACTCAAGACGGGCCTTCTGATGATCATTGTTGTGTGGTCCTTGTGCCGCTTCTATTATTTTGCGTTCTATGTGATCGGGCACTATGTTGACTCGAGTTACCGATTTTCCGGGCTTCTGTCTTTTGCTCTCTACCTGATTCAGAAAAAACGACCAAACACTCGCACTGGTGGGTGAAGGAAAGGTAAAAGTCTCTTAATGTGTTCCCACTCCTGGTAACCGGAGAAGTCAATTCAAATGGCCGGTTTCGGCGTTGATCAGAACTTGAAGTACGGTCGCCATCAGATTTTCGATTAGCACCACAGTTTGGCTGTATCTTGTGTCATGCAGACGATGCCCGCTGTGACGAAATGCAGCCATTGTGACCCGCCCGGCAGTGGTCAGTGCCGGGATTGCCAAAGTGTTGGGAGCGGCAGGAACGCGAAATGCGCGATGTGTTACGGCACGGGGTGGTGCAGTTACTGCGATGGCAGTGGCCTTGCGAAGTCTACGTTTGATAAATGCAAAGACATCTTATGGTGGGTCTGGTTCGTCAGTTGGTTCGGAATTATTCCCTCATTCTTTATCTTCGGGGTTTGGACGACTTGGTATATTTCGCCGCAAAGACGCGGTACGTCCGGCTTCTCACTAACGGTCATGATAGTGACCGGTCTTTTATGGGTTCTTTTCTTCGCGATCGATAACAAGGCGAGAGACAAAGTGGATGGAAGAAAGAACAAGCAGGTAGTTGGAGAAATTACCAGCGTAATAGGAACAGTCCTTGCAATATTTACGCTCCTCGGAATCTTCTTCTTCGTTTATATTGCACCACGCATCCAGTGACACATGTCGTTGGCACAACTTGCCTGCGTGGTGACGCCTTTTGGAGAATGCGTATGGTTTGGCAACAATACGTATTCGTTCACACGCATTTTGGACATGTGCCAAGCCTGGGGGTGTAGCTTATTTTTTCCCGAAGCATACTACCCCGTCAACTGTCCGCGCGGGGCGGCCGATCAGAGGAAGCAGGAGGCCGGCTTTCGCGCAGCTAGCGCACTTCCGTGAGCGTGCGAATCTGTGTTTCCAAAGCTTGGTTGTATTGCCGCTCGATCTGAAGCTCCGCTTGCAGCTTCTTCACGAGCAAGTCCAAATGGGCAATCTCGACGCGGAGCTTCTGGATGTCGGCCGTTGTCGGAGCTGGCCGAACCGTGGCGGCTATCGATTGCTGGGGGTCGTGCAGTGGCTGCAAAGGCTGCCGGGGGGTGAACGCCTCGGCAAGCGCTCGTGGCCAGGCAGATTCCGGTGTAGCAGCGGCTGACGGTGGAGGCGCGACATTGCGGGGCGCGACTGGAACCGGAGGCGGCGCAAATAGATTGCTCAAAGCATTCGAAGGTGTTGAGCGCTCAGCCACCGGCGCGGGCGTGGCACTCTTCGGCTCCAGGAGGCTCTTCACCCGCCCAATCAATTCCTGGGGCTGAAAGGGTTTGCGAATCAGGTCATCTGCTTTCACCGAAACTGCTTTGTCGGCGACGCTCTTATTGACTACGCCGGACATCAGCACGACCGGCGTTTGGCTGAATTCCGGATGCTGCTTGATTTGGCTGCAGACGGAGTAGCCGTCCTGATCGGGCATGATCACGTCGGTGATCACCACGTCGGGACGGTTTTGTCCGAATTGTGCCAGGGCCGAGGCTGCGTCGGCGCAGGTAATCACGTTGATATTCTCGCGGCGAAACGCGATCTTGATGACTTCGCGCATGGTGGCACTGTCATCGATGAAGTAGACAGTAGGTGTCCGCTTGGCCGGGGCTTCGCTGAGCGGGGGAATGGTCATGGCTTCACTCATAGCGCTTCCTTGTCCGCCATGTCTCGCGTTCCTTCATCGAATTCGCGCATGGCATCCAGCATCAGATCGGTGGCTGAGCGCAGCACGGTGCGCTGTGTCGAAGTGGTCCCGTAGGCGAATTTGTAGACGCCTTCGCTGCTGTTTCCGCAGTTTTTCAAAATGTGAATGACGGCTTCATCGCCAAACAAAGTGCCGCATTCCGCGTGCGTGATCTCCCCGGCGTCGTAGAACAGCACACCGTCCGTTTCACCGGCGTTGATGTGCAACGCGCCTGTCTGGTGCGCATGCCCCAGCATCTGCATCACGCCCGTGAGGTCATGGTGCGTCAAGTTGCCGCTGAGACTTGTGTCGGACTGGGCAAGCATCTGCGTGGGTGGAAACCCCTCCGCTTTGCTGACGATGATCTGCTTTATATGGGCGGCAATCACTGCAGGTTGCCGATTGCGGTCGATGTAATCGTCGCAGCCGGCCTGAAATGCTTCCATCAACGCGCGCTGGCTTCCATCCCCAAGAGCGATAACGGGCAGATGGGAGTTCTTTGAGTCCGCGTGAATGATCTTTGCAATTTCCAGAGCACCCATCTCCCGCATGTTTGTCGCGCAGAGAATGGCGGACGGCGCGTCGTATTCGAGCGTGGTGAGTGCGAAGCCGGCTTGCGAACTGGTCACGACCTCAAAGCCTTCGCGTTTCAACGCATCGGCAAGCCGCTTTGTAAAATATACGTTGCTGTCGATGAGAAGAATTTTCGCGGAACGTCCGGCGGGGATCACGGTTGCGCCTCCGGTCTTTTTCGCGCCGCGGCTTCCGCGAGCACATGTTCCTGGCCAGGCGTGATTGCGTCGAGATTCAAGACTTCGATCACATCGCCGTCATGCGACAGCCACCCCGCGACGTGAGGCGCATCGGATTCGACCGCCGCCATCATCTCCGCTTTGATCAATTCGCATTCACCAGTAACCGGCACCGCCACCCATTCCCGCTGCGCTCCGTAGTTGCGCACGGCGATCAGGTAAAAGCGGCGGGAAGTCAGGCGTTTCCCGAGCAGCATTTCAGAAACGTCGCATACTGGAACGATCCGGCCTCGTCGCAGGATCACGCCTTCCAATTTCGGTGTTCGGTGCGGAAAGCGAAAAACACGGCTCGGAGCAACGAGTTCGGCAATCTGGTTCGACGAGACGGCGAACCTCCGTTCGCCCAGGCGCAGCAAGACGAAAGATTGCAGTGCGAGTTCGGTCGATACCGTCATTGCGCGGCGCTTGTCCTCTCAAGATTCTCGCTTGCGGTCTTGTCCGCTTGCAAAAGAGCCGCATCAAGCAGAGTCAGTTCTTCGTGCGACAAAAACCCTTCCGGATGCACTACTGGTACGACCGTCTGATCGAGTGCCGTCAGTCCGCGGTACCATTGCCGCTCTTCGTGGCAGAAGGACAGTGGAAGCGCCTGCAGCCGCGTCATAGTCGTCATCTTCTCGATGCCATCGATCAAGAGGGCCGTGCGCGTCTTGCGCAGCACAAATAGCTGTGCTCCCTCCGCCGCATGCAATCCAAAATGCATGGCGCCGTTGACAATGAAAAGTGACCTGTCCCCGCGCCGCAGGACGTGGCGAACTTTTCGAAGCCCGGGCGCACTGATTTCGGTAGCCCCGCCTGACATGCTATCCGCGCTGCGCACCTCTTGTACCGAAGCGGAAGAGATAGCGAACAATTGGCCGCTGACGCGGAACAGAATGATCTGTTCTGTCTTTGCCGGACTCGCCTTCACTGGGGTCGCCAGACGCATTAGCGAACTCCCGCCGGTGCCGTGCGGCAGATTCCCAGGACACGTTTTTCGATGGCGGCATAAATGTCATCGATCCCGAGCACCTGATCGACAGCGCCGGCCTTGATGGCTTCGGCCGGCATGCCGAAGATCACGGACGTCGCTTCGTCCTGCGCTACCACCAGGCCTCCCGCCGCCTTGATTGCCTTGGCCCCACTAGCCCCATCGTTACCCATGCCTGTTAAAACACCCGCAATGCTTAGTGGGCCGGCGAAGGCCGCAACGGATTCCATGGTAGCGTCAATATTCGGCAGATAACCATTGATGCGGCCGCTGGTCCCGTCAAGCTGGATTCGACCCGTGGATGTAACTCGAAGATGCTGACCGCCGGGACAGATATAGAGCGTTCCTGGCTGAAGTGACTCATTGGCTTCCGCTTCTTTCACGCGGATTCCGGTGAATTCCGCGAGTTGCGCGGCGTATTGCTTTGTGAATGCCGCAGGCATGTGCTGCACCAGAATTACTGCGGCAGGGAAGTCTCCCGTGAAGCCTGGAGCGATGCGCATGACAGTCGCTGGCCCGCCCGTCGACGCTGCCAGCACGACTACAGGGAAGCGCTGATCTAGTCCGGTGGTAGGCGCGTGGCGGATGCTCACCGGCGTGGGTGGCGGACTCTTGGAGCCGATGGCATTCTGAATCGTCGAGGCCAGGCGTGAAGCCGTGCGCACGACACGCACTTTGGCTGCCATCCGCACCTTGCGCAGAAGGTCTTCCTTCACACTCTGCATGTCGAGGTCGATGGCGCTTGATGGCTTGGCGACAAATTCAATCGCTCCGAGCTCCAGCGCTCGAAGAGTGCTCGCTGCGCCTTCGTGCGATTCCGAGCTGACGATGACGATCGGCCGCGGATTCGTGGTCATGATTTCCGCAGTGGCCTGGAGTCCATCCACGTGAGGCATATTGATGTCCATGGTGATGACATCAGGCTTCAGTGATTCCGCCAGCGCAACTGCCTCGCGGCCGTCCTTGGCGTTGCCCACGACCTGCAGTTGCTCGTCAGCGTTGAAAATCCTCTCAAGGACCTTCCGCATGAATGTGGAATCATCCACGACAAGCACACGAAACTTTTTATTGACGGTCGCCATTGTTCGTTTACGCTACCGGCGCGACGGTGCGTGGCGCCTCCGTTCCTATAAGTTGTTCGACCGCCGCGATCAATTGATCCTCCTGCACCGGCTTGGTCAGGAATGCAGTGGCGCCTTCCTTAATCGCGCGATCGCGATGCTTTGCCCCCGCGCGTGACGTAACCACCATCACGGGAATACGCCGCGTCGAAGGGCTCTGGCGCAGTTGCACCATCAATTCGTAACCTGTCATGCGTGGCATTTCGAGGTCGGTGATAACCAGATGGCAGCCGTGCTGCGTCACCAGTTCGGCCGCTTCCAGTCCGTCCGCCGCCAGTTTCACGCGGTAACCGTTCTTCTCAAGCATTCGGCCGACGAATTTGCGCACGCTGATAGAGTCGTCCGCCACCACGATTACGCGCTCTTGCTCGACGCGGTCGATGGCCTCGGATGGAATGCTTCCGCGCGCAATCGCCGTCGAGCCCGGCGCAAATATTCGCGCGGCGCTGGCGCTAGCTTGTATCGGCCGGCGCTCGCTCGGCTCTGTTGCCACCATGCGGTTCAAATCGATCAGCAGAATAAGGCTGCCATCGGGCGCAATCGTCGTACCCGGGAAGAGTTTTACCCGGCGAAGGTATTCGCCCAGGTTCTTGATAACGATTTCGTCCTTGCCGAGAACTTCTTCCACGACAAGGCCAATCTTCCGGTTTCCTGCATTTGCCACCACCATCCGGAAGTAGCCATTGATCGCTTCGAGAGGCGGCAACCCCAGATAGGTATCTAAACGCACGACCTCGGTAACCACGTCGCGTACCTTGGTCAGCAGTTTGCCACCGACGTCCTCGATTTCATCAGCGCGCAGCCGGCGGATTTCCTCGACGACTGCCAATGGCAGCGCGAAATTAGTCATGCCGCAGCGCACAAACAGGGCCGGGGAAATGATCAGGGTGAGGGGAACCTTGAGCGTAAATTTCGTGCCCTTGCCGCTCGTGCTCTGGATATCGATTTCGCCGTTGAGCGCGTTCAGATTTGCCCGCACCACATCGAGCCCGACTCCACGCCCAGCCAGTTCCGTTTTCACGGGAGCCGTTGAAAACCCGGGATGGAAAAGCATCTCCCGAAGGTCGCGTTCCGTAAGCCGGTCGGCAGTCTCCTCGGAAACTAGCCCGCGTTCGATCGCGCTTTGTTTCACGCGCTCGTAATTGATACCACCGCCGTCATCCTCGACCTCGATGTAAATGTGGTTGCCGCGGTGATAGGCACGCAACATGATATTCCCGGTGGACGATTTGCCTGCGGCGGTACGGTCACCACCGTGCTCAATCCCGTGCGCCACCGAGTTGCGTACCAGGTGCACCAGCGGGTCGGAAATCTGCTGAATGATATTGTTGTCGAGCTCGGTTTCACTCCCGGAAAGATCCAGCTCAACGTGCTTGCCGGTCGAATTCGCTGCATCGCGAACGGCCCGCGACAATCGCGAATAGAGCGTACCAATCGGAACCATTCGCGCAGCCGTAATCTCGTCCTGCAGGTGATGCGCCAATTTCGTGAATTCGTCGATATCGCCTTCAACGCGCCCGATGAACCCTTGCAGTTGCGAGAGTACCTCGTTGACGTCTGCTGAAATCTCGGCCATCGACCGCGACAAGATATTGAAATCGTCGTAGCGGTCCATTTCCAGTTCGCTGAATTCGGACCAGAACGATGTGTCGCCCGCAGCCGCGCTCGTAAGCATCTTTGGTGTCGGCTCGGACTTCCGCTGTGCCTGGGCGGTGCGGTTGTTACTGATGCGGTTAAATTCGTACTTGTCCTGGAATTCGGCGACTTTTCCCTGTAACCGCTCTTTCGAGAAGCTCAGGGTATCGATGAGCTTTTCGAGTTCCGCTACGCGGCCGACCATGCGCGTGCGATTAATGACCAGCTCACCGACCGTATTCATCATCCGGTCGAGCCGGGCCAGCGCAATTCGAACCGATTTTACCGTCGACGTGCCGCTTGCGGATTGTTTCCCAGGCTTTTTCGCGGGTGTGGCGATTTTTGTTGCGGCTTCTACTTCGCTCGCATGCCGAAGTTCCGCCGCCCCCGCAGACTCGGCCGAAACTTCCGCATCTTCCGGGTCGAGCGGAGCAAATTCCGCGATGCGGCCCAGCAGCGAATCGACGCCCGTCCGCATCTCGACTTCACTTGCCCACTGCCGGTGGAGCGTCTTCTTCAAAACGTCCACTGACTCAAGACACAAATCCACGACCCCCGGCGACGGTTCAATCTCTCCATCGCGCAAACGGCCGATCAAATCCTCGACGCGGTGTGCAATTGCTCCCAGTTTCTTCAGCCCGACTTGCGCTGCTGAGCCTTTTACAGTGTGAATGGCGCGAAAAAGTTTATTGATCTCTTCCGGATTGTTGTTGCCTTCCAGCGAAATTAGACAATCGCTGACGACCTGGAGATGCTCTTCCGCTTCCGGCTGGAAGAACTCAAGGATCTCGTCCGGCACCTCTTCGTCAAGCGGCAGCGCGTCAAAGTAAGAGCCCGTCGCTGCAGCGGTAATGGACTCATCGAGCTCCTCCACAAGGAATCGCTCACGTACTTCTGGCGGGGAAAGATTCAGTGGCGGTGGTTCCGTCGGAAACGCGAAGCGATAGCGCTCCTTGAAAGCGGCTATATCATCGATACTTTCTTTGCCCGTGTCGCTGATTTCCAGAAGAACCGTTTCCAGTAGCGAAATTCCATCCGAAAGAAATTCCGTCAGCGGCCCGTGGAGATCGCTGCCGAGAGTCGCGTTCAGCGCGTATTGAAAGACGTGCGCGAGTTTGCCGGCAATTTCAGAGAATCGCGGGAATCCATAGCTCGCCGAAGTGCCGCTCAGCGTGTGAGCCGAGATGTAGAGTCGTTCCAGGTCCTCGTGGCGCGGCTCCACGTCCTGAAGCACGCTCACATACTCTCGCAAATACTGCAGGTTCTCCGAGGCTTCCTGGAGGAACAGCTCGACGGCTTCGCGATCCAGCGTGCTCACGCTCGCCCCTCCGCCACGAGTTCCGGTTTTTGCAATTCATCCGCGGTCGGCTTCCGGTAGAGAATGCAATCGTTCAACACGATAGCTTGGAACTTCACCGGCATCTTGGAGATTGACTCCGAGTGCCCGAGGAACAGATAGCCGCCCGGTTCCAGCGTGTCGTAGAAGCGTTGCACCAGCGAGCGCCGGCGCTCTTCCGAGAAGTAGATCAGTACGTTCATGCAGAAAATCACGTCCATGCGGCCGACGTAGACCGCCGAAGCAAGGTTCATCTGCGCAAACGAAACCATCTTGCGGAGCCGCGGCTTCACCTGATACCCGCCGCTGACCTCTGTAAAGTGATTTGCCAGCTGCCTCTCGCTCACGCTGGCTATGCTGCGCCCTTTGTACATCCCGCGTTCGGCGTCCTTCAGGGCGTGACGTCCGACATCGGTTGCGAGTATTTCGACGTTCCAGGAATCCGCGAACGACAGCGAATCCGCGATCGTGATGCCGATCGAATATGGCTCTTCACCCGTTGAGCAGCCTGCGCTCCAAATCCGCAGGGTGCGCGGATTCTTCCAGAATTTCTTCGTGTGCAACTCGGGCAGCACGCGCTTCTCGAAGGCTTCGTACACACTTGGATACCGGAAGAAGCTCGTTTCCTGCGTCAGCAGCCGCTCGAGCAGCCCCTCGTATTCGACGTTGGATTTGCGCATGGCGCGCAGCAGTTCCGTGCCGTGTTCCATTCCCTTTGAGCGCAGGTGTTCCCGCACACGCGTGGAGAAGAAGCGCTCGCGCGATTCATCGAAGCAAATTCCCGTCCGCTCTTCGATCAACATGCGAATCTCGCTTAGCTCGTGTTCGCTCAGTCCGTGCACCTGTCCCTGGCGTTCGCTCATCGTGCTCCCGTCTTCTGGGCCTCGTTCTTACTTCCGCCACCTGGCGAAGAAGAGCGTCGTTGCTTAACGAAGAGCCCCGGCCGGGACGGGCCGGTCGGAACCTTCATGTGCTGCTGCCGCTTTGGATGACGCGCGGAATTGCGCCAGCGCCTCGTTCAATTGATCCGACAGCTTGACGAGCTGGCTTACAGTTGCCACCGTCCCGCGCGTTCCTTGCGACGTTTGCCGCGTAATGCTAGAAATGATTTGCATGGCGTGCGCTACTCCTTCTGTTCCGCGGACCTGCTGCTTCGAAGCTAGCGAGATTTCCTGTACGAGTTCCGCTGATTGGCGCACCACGTTGGAAATGGCGTCCAGCGCGCGGCCTGCCTGATCGGCAAGTTGTGCGCCGCCTTCCACTTCCTTTGTGCCTTCTTCCATGACCACGACCGCTTCGTTCGTCTCCGCCTGGATCGCCTTGATGAGCGCCGCGATATCCTTCGTCGCGCTGCGGCTGTGTTCGGCGAGCTTACGGACTTCGTCAGCGACGACCGCAAAGCCTCGTCCTGCCTCCCCAGCACGTGCTGCCTCGATCGCCGCGTTCAACGCCAAGAGGTTCGTCTGTTCTGTTATGTCGTTAATAACGTTGATGATTTCGGAAATTTCCAGGGAGCGGTCGCCGAGAGATTTGATTTTCTTGGCGGTCGCCTGCACCGATGCGCGGATTCGCTGCATGCCCTCGAGCGTGTCGCGGACCGCTCGGTTGCCCTGTTCGGCCGCATCCAGCGCGCGGCGGGCCGCCTCGGCGCTCGCTTCGGCGTTGTTCGAAACCTGTTTCATAGAGACCGTAAGTTCTTCCACGGCGCTTGATGTGTTCGTAATTTCCTGGTCTTGCTGCGTAGCGCCCGCCTGCATTTCATCGGCGGCTACGAGAATGTTGTTGGAGCACGCGGTCACTTCCATGGCCGCTTTGCGGACGCGCTCGAGAACCTTGGTGAAGTTATCGAGCATGTAGTTGATCGAATCCGTTACGTTTCCAAGAGCGTCGTTGGTCACTTTGCCGCGCTGCGACAAATCCCCGCGGGCTACCTGGTTGATGACGCTTAGCAATTCAGTGATGCTGCGCTGCAGCGCGTCGTTGGCATCCTGGTTGCTCGTGGCCTTGGACACTTTGGCGACCGCGCGATTCAGATTTTCTGCAATGTAGCCCAGTTCGTCGTTCGAAGTGACCTCTGCGCGTGCGCGCGGGTCCCCGGCTGCAAAGCGTTCGGAGAATTCTGTGAGAGCCTTCACCGGCCCCAGCAACGCACCGAACCTCCACGCTAGGATTACGGCCGTCGCCAGCGCAAGTACAATGGCGAAGATTACCGTTCCCCCGGCTGGCGAGCCGAAGTCGAACAAGGACGCATCACCGGCCTTCTTCCCGGCGCTAAATGCGAGTCCGAGAACGATGAAGCCGACTACGCCGTTCAGCAGGAGCAGCGCCCAGATTGTGGAACTCAATCGCGATTTCATGCCACCCTCCAAATTTCTTCCGCGGAGCCCGCGCCGTCGATCGGCATCGTCTCCACCAAACTCAAATGCTGGGCCCCGGAAATACCTCGAGCAGCCGGCGCAAATCGATCACCAGCGCCAAGCGGTCGTCATGCCGCAACATTCCGATGCAATGCGGCACATTTTCCGGCGCCTGCTCGAGTAAATCCTCGGTGTTCACCGAATAGGTTCCGATTACTTCATCAGCGGCGATGCCGATCCGAATGTCCTCGTGGTGGTTCTCGCTGCGCAGGGAAGCGACCACCACGTGCTTGGGCAACAATCCTTGCCGGCGGCCTTCCGTAATCGCAATGTCTATCAACGGCACGATAGCGCCGCGCAAATTGAATATTCCCACCAGGTATGCCGGGCCAAGTGGGAGCTTTGTCAGTAACGGCCAATCAAGCACTTCCTCGACGTCCAAGACCGGCAGGCAGAACCGCTCGCGTCCGCTGCGGAAGACGCAATACTGCGACTCTGGCGGCCGCTCTTCGATCGGCCCAAGAGCTTCGAGCAGATCCCCGGTATCGGCGTCCGCGGGAAGGGGCTCGAGATGGAAGTCTTCGCTCATCGCCTGTTTTTTTTCCCAGAAACTCTCATGCAAACCGCCGCACGGCGCGTAGCAGATCTTCCCGTGTGAAGGGCTTCGTGACGTACCCATCTGCGCCTTGCTGCTGGCCCCAATACTTGTCACTCGCCGTATCTTTCGAGGTCACCAGGATCACGGGAATCATGTTGAACTCCGCGTTCCCTTTGAGGTCGCGGCAAATTTGAAACCCGTTTCGGTCCGGCATCACCACATCGAGCAGAATCAAGCTGGGCCGCTCGTTCGTAATGGTTTCCTCGACGCGCCTGGGGTCGTGCAACGCAATCGGCCAATAGCCTTCCTTTTCCAGCAAGCCTTCGATCAGCCTGACCTCAGCGGGTGAGTCATCAACGATTAGAACTTTTTTATGCACAGCCGTGCTTTCTCCATACTTGTCCACAGAGCAGAGGTGCACGTCGGCAGCCAGCTTTTGCATTCCGCGCGCTCCTGTATCGTTTCACGCTAAATATTTATAAATGAGCAGGTTGCAGCGATGTCGGAGGAACTCAGCGACGGCGCGAAGTTGGCATTGTTGTCTCTTCTGTCTCAGCTTGAGATGCATTCTCAGCTTCCCGCATCTCGCTCGCAAGCGATGAGAAACGCTGCATCACCTCGTTGATTCGCAGTGCCATGCTGTGCATGGTCTTAATCTGTGCCAGCGACTGTGAGGAAAGCTGTCCGGGCTCCAGCAGCAGCAATTCGGCATTTCCCAGCATGGAGGTCAGCGCGTTGTTCACGCTGTGCTTCATGTCCAGCATGTATCGCCCGAGTGTGGCGTGGTTCTCGTTCCTGGCGGCGTTCCGCTCCGCTTGCCGTGCGGTCTGCAAAGCTTTCGCTCGGCGCAGCGATTCGCCGGCCACCAGCAAAAGCGTTTGCGCCCAGTCTTCGCGAAGCGGGATATGCACCAGTCTTGGATACTTGGTGCGCAACTGCCCGAATTCCTGGGAATCTGCCGGAACGCAAAGAATGACCGCCGTTGACGGATCGAGAGATCGCAGTACGGTGGTAATTTTTCCATCGCGCACTGGCCCCACCACGACCAGGTCGTGAGTTGGTGCATCTTGTTCACGCCACGAATCGCTGTTGAGGACCGTAATGTTCGGGGCCTGGCGTTCGGCCTGCCAGCAGGCCGTCAGCAGCCGGGCAAATTCGGTTTCGTCGGTGAGAATGACTACGTTGGCGTGTCGCAATGAAAACCCGCTCCCTGAAGTTTCCGTCCGGCCTAGCCGGGCCAGTTCGCCATCGGTTACAGTTTTTCTGCTTCGTCCAGCGCCGAGAGCAGACGTTTCGTACTGATCCCGAGGTTTACCGCCGCTTCCGTATCCTTCGCTCGCTTGGCCACATCCACGCGCTCTTGCAATCGAGTGACTTCCACGCGTGCAATGTTCATCGCTCGGTCGAGCGACGTGGCATTCCCTGCTTCCTTGGCGGATTCCGTTGCCGCGGTGACCAGCGCCCGGGCCACAACGGCCCGCCGCAAATCCTCCGCGGATGGCCCGTCTTCGCTGACGAACGCCGTTACTTCCCATGACGACATCAGAATTCGCGCTCCGCCGATCTTGACGGTGGTCATCGACCTTCCACGCGAAGGCGGTGTGGCGATCAGTTGCTCCCAGACTTGCTCCATGCAGTTTTCAAAATCCAGCATCACAACGGCATCCGTCTCCTCCGCCGCAGGTGTCCGAGGACGCTCCTTCGCTTTCGCGTTGGCAGTGGAAGCAGTGGATTCCGCTGCGGGCTTGTTCGCCGCCGGGAGAGGCTTTCCTACCTCCACTGCTGTCGGTTGAGGAGAGCTTTCGCCCGATTTTACGAGTGCCTTCTCGATCGCCTGCTCCACGTCCGTTCGCAGCCCGAGTAGCTTTTCGAAGGCCTGGCTGACCGACCGTTCCGTGTAGTCTTTTTGGAAGGGCTGTTTCCACTCGTCGGCCATCGCACAAATTTTTGGAAGTGGTTCGGTGGCCGACAGTCCGAAATGGTGGCAGTCGACGATGCGTGCACCTGCGGATTGCAGTTGACCGAGTCCGGCGCGGATGGCGATCAAGTCTGCATGCATCAACTCGATCAACGTCCGGCGCATTAGGAAATTAAACCGGATGAAAGCCACCAGCGCCGCGGGATCGTAGAACATTCCGCCGGCCGTTTCCTTCACCTTGCGGCCCTGCTCGATGAAATTCGTCTTCAGGATCTCCCTCAGGCTGCGGAAGCCCCGTAGCGCATCGATCATTTGCTCCAGCGGCGCACACAACGCGAGCGGGTCCGGATCCACATCTCCGAGCACCGGTTGGATGACCTGCGCGACATCCGCCGGTTCGATCTGTTTGTGATAAGTCTTTGCGGGCGCGCAGAGCGCAAAGTACTGCACGAGCAGGAAGTCGATCTTGTCTCGATCGACATTGCTTTTCGTTGCCTTGCGCAGATGACGCTGAATCAGCGCGCGCAGTCCCGCTTCGCTGGCGTTCAGCGTGGTCATCTGCAAGAGATGACGGAGTTGATGCACCATCACGCGCTGGTCCATCGAATCCAGCCACTCGTGCACTTGGCTGAAGATTTCCAGATCCGCTATCTCAGGGAGGTTCCGGTTCGCTTGCGGAAAGGGAATTTCGAACTCCAGTTGTTTCGCGAGCGCCAGATAGATCGGAAACACCGAGCGCGCTTCCTTCCATTGCGCCTGCCGCGAGCTTTCCGATTTTGCTGGAGAGGAGAGATTCAGCGTTGTCATTGTTTTGTTCACGGCTCTGTCACCACCCAGTCGCAGGGGCCATGTAAGAATCGGACGGCCACCGCTTTGCGCCCTTCGTGATACTGCACGCCGACGACGGTTGCCTCCGCCGGCCGCCCTTCTTCGGTTGCCTCGATCCGCACCTGATCGTCGAACTCCAGCGGCAAGGTGGAAAGAAAGATAGCGTGCTCCGGGCCGCCAAATTCCACGATTGCGGCCTCGCGAAGACTGGTTCTGCCTCCGCGCGACGCGGTTACGTGCACGGGAATTCGAACAGGTCTTGCCTGCGGAAAGAATCGCGCCAACTGCTCTGCGCAGTCTTGCTCGTTCGCTGTCAGTGCCAGACCGTCGGATTTTCCCACATCGCCTCTCGCCCTACCGGACAGGATCCATCCGCCCTCTCGTGACGAGACACACTACTCGCCGCAACAGACGCAGACTTCCGATGACAGAGATGCACGCTGGACGCCAAAGGGCTGGAAAGGTGCCGCTGCTGCAAGTTGCAGAAATGGTGAGGCTTAGGATTTTCTCGGAGCGTTTTGTTGGCTCACCCGTCTCACCGTGAAACGTTTTCGTCTCACTGTTTTGGGTGTCCTGAATTCCCGGAGCATGTGGCTTGAGACGTTTCTCCTGGCTACTGGGGCGCCGCCTGCGGGTCGGCTCCACCGCCTGTCGAACCCGCCTTCAACGCAATGTTGTAGCGCTTCAGTTTCCGGTACAGCGTCGCGCGGCTGATCCCCAGCATCTTTCCTGCCAGGGCTTTATCGCCATTCGCCTGTTCAAATACTCGCAGAATCGTCATTCGTTCCATGTCTGCCAGCGCCGTGGTTGACAATGCGGTAGCGTCTTGAGACGTTACGATCCCCGAGTCTGCCTGCTCGCTCCGAATGGCGGGCGGCAGATCGGCGACATCAATGATTTTCCCGTCACCCAGGGTCACCGCGCGCGCGATGCAATTCTCCAGCTCGCGGACGTTCCCCGGCCAGTCATAGTGCAGCAGGCTCTTCATCGCCGCAGCCGTGACCTGAATCTGCGAGCCTTTGGCATAGCGATCCAGGAAATGATGAACCAGGACCGGAATGTCCGACCGGCGCTCCCTCAGGGGAGGAAGGTGCACGGTCACCACGTTCAATCGAAAATACAGGTCCTTTCGGAATGTTCCGGCGCGATAAGAGGCCTCCAGATCGCGATTCGTCGCCGCGATTACACGAACGTCTACGCTTATCTTCTCGTTGCTGCCCACCGGCCGCACTTCTTTTTCCTGCAACACGCGCAGTAATTTCGCCTGCATTTCCAGAGGCAGTTCCCCGATCTCGTCCAGGAAGATCGTTCCTCCATCCGCGGCCTGGAAGAGTCCGGTCTTCGATTTTGTCGCTCCCGTAAACGCACCTCGTTCGTATCCGAAGAGTTCGCTCTCCATGAGTGTCGGCACCAGCGACCCGCAATCGACTGCTACGAAAGGCGTTTTTGCCATGGCCCCGCGGAAGTGAATCGCACGGGCCGCCAGCTCCTTTCCCGTGCCGCTTTCGCCGGAGATCAGTACCGGCGTCCGCGTATCTTTCAGCCGGGAAATCATGCGCAGGACATCCTGGATATTCGCGGAACTGCCGATGATGCCGTCGAGGTTTTCTTCCGTGGTCACCCGCTCGCGCAAGAACTCATTTTCCGTGACTAGACGGACCTTTTCAGCCATGCGCTGCAGCAGCAGCCGCATCTTTTCCACACGAAACGGCTTTTCGATGTAGTCGTACGCCCCCAGTTTCATCGCATCCACTGCGGACTCGATCGAGCCGTGGCCGGTCATGATGGCGACTTCGGTATGGGGGAGAAGCACTCTCGTCTGCTTCAGCAACTCGACCCCGGACATGTTAGGTAGTTTCAGGTCGGTGAGTAGTAGATCCGGAGTATCGGAATCCAGTCGCGCCAGCGCCGCCTCCCCGCTTTCCGCCTCGGCGCAGGCATATCCCAGGGTGTTTCCGATCGTCATGCACAGGCGGCGGATGCTCTGTTCGTCATCCACTACCAGTAATCGTGTTTTCATCTCGTCGCTCATGGTTTACCGAATGTCTTTTCCACCATTGATATTAATTGTTGCACACGAAAAGGCTTCTCGATGCACGGCGTCCCGCTTTGCGCCAGGAACGCCTGCGTATCGCTGTTTGCCGTGTCACCGCTGATGAGAATGATTCGCCTCTTTAGTTCCGGGCAGTTCTTCTGAATCCACCCGTGCACTTCCGCCCCATTCACCGCTCCCGGCATTCGAATGTCGGAGATCACCCCGGCGTACCGTCCATTCGAAAGCCGCTGCAATCCTTCCTCTCCCGACGAAGCATTCACCACCGCGTATCCCTTGCGCTCTAGCGCCGCGCGCAGAAAGGCAATTACCGACGGCTCGTCTTCGATCAGCAGGATCGGCCCTCCCGTCCACAACGCCTTTTGCCCGTTCATCGCCCTGCTTCTTTCGTGGCGGGGGACGCCAGCGCGGCTTCCGTCGCCACTGGAATGCGCACCACAAAAGTGCTCCCCGCTCCACCTTCATTGTTCCAGCATTGAATTTCCCCGCCATGCGCCCGCACGATCCCGTAACAAATGCTCAGTCCAAGCCCCGTGCCTTTGCCCGCCTGCTTGGTCGTATAAAAAGGATCAAAAATTCGCTGCGAATCGATAATCCCCGTTCCATTGTCGCTGATCGCTACTTCGATCATCTCTGCTTGCCGCCGCGTGTGAATTCTGATGCTGCCGCGCTGCCCCGCGTCCTGCACCGCATCGTAAGCATTGTTCAGAATATTCAGAAAGACTTGCTGCAGTTGCTGTGAGTCGCCCAGTGCCGCCGCCAGCGTCTCTTCAAAATCTTCCACCACCTCGACGCCATGGCTGGCGAAATCATAACTCCGCAGCTTGATCGTCTGTCTCAAAACGCTGTTTACCTGCACGAGTTCCCGCTGCACCGGTCTCTGCCGTGCGAAACTCAGCAAATCCTGCACGATATCTTTCGTTCGCTGCGTCTCCTGCAGAATGATCTGCAAATCTTCCCGCGCCGACTCTGGGACCTCGGGATTCTCCAGCAGCAAGTCCGTGAACCCCAAAATCGCCGCAAGCGGATTATTCACTTCATGCGCCACCCCGGAAACCAGCCGTCCAATCGTGGCCATTTTTTCGCTGTGGGCCAGCTTTGCTTGCAGCAACGCAGCGTCCGTGATGTCCGTCATCACTACCACCACGCTGTTCACCGCATTCTGTTCGTCTCTCATCGGGCTGAGGCTGATCGAGAAATGCCCCATCGACCCGTCGCTCCGCCGCACCCGCAGCTCCAGGTTTTCCACTTGCTGCCCGTTCGCCGTCGTTTCGAGCGCCGCGTCGAAATCTTCCCGGTGCGAAGCCTCCACCCACTCCACCAGCCGGTGTCCGATCAATGCGCCTTCCTGGTAGCCAATTTCGTAGCAGCGCCGGTTGGCGTAACTGATCAGCCCCGCCGTATCCAGCACCAGAATCATGCTTTGCGTCGTATTCAGGATCTTCTGGTTAAAATCGCGTTCGCGCTGCAGTTGCGATTGAAAAGTCTTCTGCTCCGTAACGTCCAGCATCAGCCCGCGAATCTGCGCGATGCGCCCTCGGGCATCGCGCACGGCTGTGATATTTTGCAGCGTGTGCAGCAGCGTTCCATCCTTGCGCCTCAGCGTCTCTTCGTAATTGCGCAACACCCCTCTCTCTGAAAGGGCTCGCAGGAATTTTTCACGCGCTTCCGGCACGGGATACAGATGCGGGCTCACGTCCGCGCGCAGCAATTCCTCCCGCGATGCGTACCCCAGCATGCGCACCATCGCGTCATTCACGTCCAGGAATCTCCCGTCCGGCGTGGCGAAAAACAATCCTTCCTGGATGCTGTCAAACAGCTCGCGATACCGCCGTTCTGCTTCCCGCCGGTCCGTAATGTCCTTCAGAACATGGATGGTGCGCGTATCGTCATCAGACACGCCCGGAGTGCGCGAACTCGAAACGAGAAAGATACGCTCCGCCGATGCGGCCACGTACTCTTCCTTCGATCGCTGCGTATCCCGGCAGAACGGGCAGGGGAGATCGCTTCCTGTCTCCGCGATCTGCCTCAGACTGCTCATGGCCTCGCCTACCAGGGCCACTGGCGGCACGCCAAGGTGGGACGCAAGAGAGCGGTTCGTGCGAACGATTTTCCACGCGCGGTCGTGCACCACAATGTAATCGCTGATCGCGTCGATGTCTTCCACCCATTGCCGTTTGGAGCGCTCCAGTTGCGAAAATCGCCTGAAATTCTCGAGCGAAAGCGCCGCATGACTCGCCAATGCATGCAGCAATCGTTTCTCATTCGCACCCAGCGTCTTTCGGTTCCGGATTAGGCAGAGTGTTCCCAGCCTTTCATTGTCGCTCGCCGCGATCCGTACAAACACAATCGCTCGTGGCTCTTCAGGAACGGGCATGCCCGCGGCAATCTCTTTGGGGATCGTTCGAGTCTCGACATCGTTCTGGCTTGCCCGCGCGCACGAAATGAGCCAGTTTGCGCCGGCTTCCGTAGTACCGCCACCGCTTCCCGGCATGGCGTGAAGTTCCGTTTCGCGTCCACGGTAAACGGCCACGCCTCCCCAGATGGCATCCAGCATTCGCGTCGAACGCAACGCAAACTGTTCCAGAAAATCCGGCAGATCTCGCGACTGCGCCGCCTCCACCGCTAGTTCCATTAATTCCTCGGCGTGTCGCGACATTGCCAGGTACGGCTTCGCCCTTCCGCGCTGGCGCGTGGGATGATGCGGCGGTGTTAGCTTTATTCTGCGCATCGACCAGAGGGAGGCGTCATGCGTCTCAAGTTGCGAGGCGCTGCGCACTTCAACCCTACCGGGGAGTCTCAATGTGAGTCAATCGCCGGGCAGTGCCATGTAGCGAAATTGCCTATAGTGGCGTCGCTCCCTATTCTCTCCGCGTCTCAGCCTGAGACCTCACCCTGTCGAGTCCCGTCCGCCTGAGACAAATGGTACTCCAATGCCCAGTCGCCATCACGTTCTAGATCTTCCATAACTTACTGTTCTTCTGTTACTTACCGGTACTCGGCCTGTTCCGATTCGCTTATTCCGACACCTCTCCGCCATGGCATCCGACGTGCCTTCTCTTACGCGGGCATCTTCCAATCCATTGAGGAGTAGTGTCGATGAGAACTAGCAGGTGGAAAAAGTTGGCCGTGGCCACAACTGCGGCGCTCGTTTTTTCGGGCGCTTCTGGATTTGCACAGTCTGATTCGACGGATGAATCCAAGCGCAAGGTCAAGACCAAGACGGCGCCTTTGTATCCGGACCTCGCAAAACGAATGAACGTTGGCGGCAAAGTCAAAATCGAAGTCGTCATCACGCCCGAGGGACGTGTGAAAAGCACCCGGGTCGTCGGGGGACACCCCTTGCTCGTTCAGGCTTGCCAGGACGCCGTGAAGGAATGGAAGTTTGTGCCTGCGCCGGAAGAGACCACCCAGGTTGTTGAATTTGAGTTTCATGGCAATTAGGGGAAACAGTTGAGGAACGGTTGTTCCGGCAGATGCGGCCATTTCCACGCTGCCCTGCTGAGGTGAGCGGAGGCATTTCGCAATGACCATCGGAAAAAAGCTTTATGCGGGTTTCGGCCTGATCCTGGCCATCCTGTCGGTGCTGTTCGTCGTGAATATCATCGCTGGATTCAAGGAAAGATCGGCGCGCGCCGACGCCAGCATGGCCCTCGAAAGCGTTCGCACCGTCGAATCCGTGCGCTATCAGATCATGTTGAATCGCCTGAACATGAATAATTTTCTCCTCAGCGGGGATCCCCGTGATGAAGAGAAAGTGACCAAGGGTTTGATGGACATCGTCGACCAGATCAGGCGCGGAGAATCGCAAGCTTCCAGCGAAGCCGTTCGCACCGCCCTGATCCAGGTTGAGAGTACGGAATCCAGCTGGGCCGACAACTTTGCAAAGCCGCTGATCGCCAAGCGCCATCAAGTCGATTCCGGAGATGCTACCGTCTCCGACCTGCAGATTTTTTACTTGCAAAAAGATCCTTCATCCTGGCTCACCAAATCCTCGATCGTTCTCGATCAGAGCAATGCGGATATCAGCAAGTTCCTCGAGGAAACCACCAAGTCCGCCGGCAGCATGAGCACCTTCAGCACCTGGGTTACCACTGGCGGAACCCTTCTGGCTCTCCTCGCTGGCAGCTTCATCGCTCTGTATACCGCCAGGTCCATCACGGAACCTTTGACTCACCTCATCACGGTTGCGCGCGAAATTGGCGACTCTGGCGACCTCGATCAGAACATTGATATTCACCGCAACGACGAAATCGGTGCTCTTGCCACTACCTTCAACAATATGGTTGCCTATCTGAAGGAAATGGCCAGCGTCTCCATGGCAGTCGCCGAAGGCGACCTGACCGTGGAAGTCGTGCCGCGCTCCAAGCGCGACACCCTCGGCAATGCCTTCCTTCGCATGTCCCACGGTTTGCAGGAACTTGTTCGTACTACGCGCGAGTCAGCCGGCCAGGTTTCGGCTGGTTCCACTCAAGTCGCTGGCGCCGCGGATGAGTCCGCCAAGGTCAGCGTCCAAGCCTCTTCCGCCATTGAAGAAGTCACCAGCACCATGCACGAGATGAGCATCAACGTGCAGAACGTCGTAAAGAACACGCAAGTTCAGGCTTCCAGCGTCGCGGAAACCTCCGCGTCCATCGACCAAATGGTCACTTCCATTCAGCGCGTCGCCGATACCGCCAAGGTCTTGCTCGATATCGCCAACCGCTCTCGCGAGGAAGTCGTCACCGGCATTCAGACCATGGAGAAGGCCACCGACGGCCTCAACCGCACCAACCAGGCCATCCAGTCGTCCGCCGAAATCATCAACATCCTCGGCCATCGCGCCGACGACATCGGCAAAATCATCGAAGTCATCGACGACCTCGCCGAACAAACCAACTTGCTCGCTCTCAACGCCGCCATCGAAGCGGCCCGCGCCGGTGAGCATGGACTTGGATTCGCTGTGGTTGCCGATGAAGTCCGCAAACTCGCCGAGAAGTCCACGCAATCCACAAAGGAAATCGCCGACCTCATCCAGAGCATTCAGCGCGAGGCCCGCCAGGCCGTCGAAAACATGGAGCGCAGCACGCGCATCGTCGAGGAAGGCTTGACCCTCGGGAACGATCTCGGTGCCGCCTTGCACAAGATTTCCAACGTCGTCACCGAAGTCTATAAGTTCTCTCAGGAGATCGGCGCCGCCACCAACGAACAATCCGTTGGTTCTTCACAGATCGCCAAAGCCACCAGCCGCCTCACCGAAATTACCCAAGAAATCAATTCTGCCGTCGAAGAACAGGCTTCCGGTGCGCAAGCCGTGGTACGCGCCATGGACAAGATGCGCGAATTAGTTCAGCAGTCTGCCTCGAGTTCCACGGAGCTTTCCGCTGCCGCCGAGCAGATGCTGAAGCTCTCCCGCAACTTACTCGACAGCATGGACCGCTTTGTTCTCGACCGCGCCAACCAGCAGCGTCCGCGTCGCGGGGAGTCGTACAACAAGCGGCGTGGTTTGGAGTCGGACCGCTCGCCAGACCTTGAATACGCCGGCATGGCGCGTTCCTAGAGGGCCGGAGACCTCTCGATGGAAAAAGATCTTCAAGTCGTCGGCTTTCGTATCGGCAATGAAACGTACGGCGTTCGTATCGCCGCCGTGCGCGAAATTGTGCGCGTTCCGGAGATTACCTCGGTTCCAAGCGCTCCCGATCTGATCGAGGGCGTGATCAATTTGCGCGGGAAAATCATTCCGGTGATGGACCTCCGCAAACGATTCGGTCAGACCGAGATTCATCCCGATAAGAAGAACCGCATTCTCGTCGTGGAGCTGGACAACAAGTTGATCGGCCTTATCGTGAACGCGGCTTCGGAAGTGCTGAAGATTCCTCCCTCCGAGATCGAAGCCCCGGGCAATGTCTTTGCGGAAGGCGAATCCGGTTACGTCACGGGTGTCGGCAAACTGAAGGGACGTCTCATTATTCTGTTGGACATCTCCAAACTCCTGCATCGCCCGGAGTACAAACGACTCGAGGAGGTCGCGGAACCCGTCGCTACCGCAAGGTAATGCTTTTTCCGGCTTGCATCTAAGACCGCCGAACTGCGGGTCCGCTTCACGAAAATACAATGGGAACGATTACTGCCCAGGTCCAACTCACCGAAGCAGAGCTGAAGCTCCTCCAGACGCTTGTCTATCAGGAATGCGGTATGTTTTTCGACGAGCGCCGCTCTCACTTCCTGAAAGATCGCTTGCAGCGCCGTCTGAAGGCCTGCCAGCTCGACTCTTTCTATCCGTATTACCGCTTGCTTACTAGCAGGGAAGGGCGAGCCGAACTGGCCCTCCTGCTTGAGAATCTAACCGTCAACGAAACAAGTTTCTTTCGCAATCGCCCGCAACTCGATCTCCTTCAAAAATCCGTTCTCGAGGAGATTCTCCGCCGCAAGCAGGAGCGCCGCGATTACACCCTCCGGGTCTGGAGCGCTGGTTGCTCCGCCGGCCAGGAGCCCTACACCGTCGCCATTTTGATCTGCGATGCGCTCGCTTATTACTACCTGCGGAATCCGCTCCCCTTCGAAATGCCTTCGCGGAAGCCGCTCATTCCCCCGCCATGGAGAGTGGAAATCGTTGCCTCGGACATAAGCTATGCCAGCTTGCGAGTCGGCCAGGAAGGCCTCTATACCGAGCAGCAGATGGAACCTGTCGATTACACCTGCCGGCTCCGCTATTTCGAAAAAGCCGGTGACAAGTACAAGGTCAAGCCGCAGTTGAAGGAACTAGTGCAGTTCGACTTTCACAATTTGAAAACGGAATTCTTGCCTCGCCGCAACGACATTATCCTCTGCCGCAACGTGATGATCTATTTCGACGAAGCCGAACAAAAGCGCTTAGTTGAAAAGTTTTGGCATTGCTTGAATCCTGCTGGATATCTCTTCGTTGGGCACGCTGAAAGTTTGTTCGGCCTGAGTCAGAAATTCCGCATGGTTCATGAAAACAACGGCACCGCTTACCAGCGCAACGAGGTCCATACGTGAGTCGTCTTCCCGAGGATCGCGGCGGCGAGTTGCGCGCTCTCTTCTTTGAGAGCGCCAACGAACTGCTTCAATCGCTCAACGAGGCTGGACTCGAACTCGAGTCGCGCCCCGCTGACGAGGAAGTGATCCGTCGTGTCCGTCGCGCCGTGCATACGTTAAAGGGCGATTCCGCGGCCTGTGGATTTCACAAACTGAGCGAGCTCGCCCATGAGCTCGAGGATGTGCTCACTCCGCAGATTGCCCATGCTCGTGGCGCGGACTTCGCGGAGCTGGTCCTTACCGCCGCGGATAGTTTTGGCGCGATGCTCACTGCTTATCAACGGAAGACCGAGCCGCCCGCCGTGGAAGCGCTCCACGCCATGATTCGGAAATTGCTGGATGAGCCTGCTTCCGCGAAGACTGTTGGCCCGGTGCTGCCTCAATTGCCTGCGCAATTTGCCTGGACGGAATACGAACAGCTCATGATTTCGGAAGCCGTGCATCGCGGAGAGACCGTTTACAACGTGGCCCTTCGCATTGATCCCAACGGCCTGATGCGCGCCGCTGCTTTCCAGCTCATTCGAAATGTTCTTCACGGCAGCGGTACCGTCATCGCCTTGCGTCCGGAAGACAATGTCGCCGCCGCAACCGTGGAAATTGTCGAAGCGGCCCTGGCAAGTTCCCAGCCGGAAGAAAGACTTCTCCAGCGCTGCCGGATTCCTTCGATTGTCTCCGATGTGCGTCTCGAACGGGCCTCGACCGCGGAGACAACGGACCATGAACTGCTTGGTGATTTGTTGGAAGCGCAGGCGGCGAAATCTGTCGCTGGGCCCGCCGAGACCACCGAAAGCGGCGCAGCAACTAATCCCAGTAGTTCCGGTTCCGCGGCAGCCGCGGTTGCCGAAAGCACGCTTCGCGTGGATGCCGCCCGCATCGATGCGGTCATGAACCTCGTCGGCGAATTGATCATCGGAAAGTCCATGCTCAATCGCACGCTCACCGAGTTCGACCAGAAGCACTCGCGTGATCCCCTGCGCGCCAAACTTGCGGACGCCATGGCATTTCAGGCGCGTATTCTCGACGAGCTCCACAAATGCGTTCTGAAAATCCGCATGGTCCCCGTCGAGCAACTTTTCCGGCGTTTCCCGCGCGTCGTCCGCGACGTTGCCAAGCAGTGTGGCAAGGATGTGGCCCTGGAGCTTTCTGGCCAAAACACCGACCTCGATAAGGGCATTCTCGATGCTCTTTCCGAACCGCTCATGCATCTCGTCCGCAATGCTGTTGACCATGGTATCGAACCAGCCGGCGAGCGCCTCACTGCTGGCAAACCCGCGCGCGGTACCGTCTATCTCAACGCCTATCACCAGGGCACTCAGGTCGTCATTGAAGTTCGTGACGACGGCCGTGGAATGGACCCTGCTCATCTGCGGACGCAAGCCGTTGAAAAAGGAATCTTGAAACTCGAAGAGGCCAAGCGCCTGACCGATCAGGACACCCTTAATCTCATTTTCGAGTCGGGATTTAGCACCGCTTCTGAAGTCACGGAAGTTTCTGGCCGCGGAATCGGCATGGATGTCGTTCGAACCGTCCTCGACCGTCTCAAGGGAACCGTTCACATTGCCTCGCAAAGAGGCCGCGGCACAACGATTCAACTTCGTGCCCCGCTTACCCTCGCTAGTATCCAGACTTTGCTGTTCCGCGTCGGCGGCCGCTTGTTTGCTGTCCCACTATCTTCCGTTGTGGAAATCACGCGCATCACCGCCCCTGAGATTCACCGCATCGATCAGCGCGAAGTGCTGCGTCTTCGCGACCAGATTCTCACGCTGGTTCGGCTGGATCACCTTAGCCGCTTGCGCAGTATCGACACGCAGCCGGTTCGAAAGAAACATTTCGTCATTGTCATTGGCGCCGCCGAAAAGCGCTTTGGCCTCCTCGTGGATAGTTTGGTCGGAGAAGAAGAACTCGTGATCAAGGCGCTGCCTGCCGAAATCGTCTCCAGCGACCTGGTTAGTGGCGCTTCCATCCTCGGTGACGGAACGGTTGTTCTCATCCTCAATGTTCCTGCGGTCCTATCGCGAGCCTCTCGTGGTGCCCCGCTCGGAGCGATCGCATGAGCGAACGTATCCGCGTTCTCGTCGTCGATGACTCCGCTCTCATGCGGAAACTGATCCCCGCGATCCTCGCGCGCGATTCTTCCATCGAAGTTGTCGGCACCGCCATGGATGGCGCTTTCGCATTGAAAAAAATTGAAGAGCTGAAGCCCGATGTGGTGACCCTTGATCTGGAGATGCCGCGGATGGATGGCATGGAAACATTGCGCCTCATCATGCGGAGCGCCCCCTTGCCGGTCATTCTTTTCAGTACTCATTCGAAGGAGGGTGGTTACGCCACCTTCAAGGCCCTTGCGATGGGTGCCGTCGATTTTCTCGCAAAACCAAAAGACGCCGCGGCCGGCCGCCTCGATGACATCGCCGATCGGCTGATCGCAAAAATAAAAGTCGCCAAAGGCGCCGCTGGCCGCAAACTTCCCCCCGCCGTCATCGAAGAAACCTCCGCGCCGAAAAAAGGAGCTCGCCCCGCGCTGCCTCCGCGCCGCATCATCGCCATCGGAATTTCAACCGGCGGTCCAAACGCATTGCAGTTTGTTTTGTCGCAAATCCCCGCGGATTTTCTTTCCACAATTCTGATTGTGCAGCACATGCCCGAAGGTTTCACCGAAATGTTCGCGAAGCGCCTCGACGAATGCTGCGCTCTTGAAATTCACGAAGCGCGGTCCGGCGATCTCCTTCTCGCCGGCCGCGTTCTCATCTGTCCGGGAAATCGCCACATGATGGTTCGCCGCATGCCCCGGGGCGACATGGTAGTGCTCTCCGATGGGCCTCCCGTCAATGGACATCGTCCGTCCGCGGACGTGCTCTTCCACTCCGTGGGGCAGGAGTTTGGGCTCACTGCCGTCGGCATATTGATGACGGGCATGGGAGATGATGGCGCGGAGGGCTTGGGTGCGATGAAGGCTGCCGGTGGAATGACTATCGCGCAGAGTGAGGATACCTGCGTGGTCAGTGGCATGCCGCGCGCCGCAATCCTTAAAGGATATGCCAACAAGATTATTCCGCTCGATGGACTCGGCTCGTACTTGGTGAGCAATTACGGCGCGGAACGTAGCTTCACTGACAAGGTCGAGAAGAACGAAAAAATTGAAAAGACATCCGTTTCATCCCAGCGCTCGTGAAGGCGAGCGCCGGGATAAGGAGAAGGCCATGAAACAATTTGCCGCCCTGCTTCGAAAAGATAATCAGCCGGTTCGCTACCTCGTGGTGGACGATTCCGTCTTCGCGCGCAAGAATCTCATCAAGATGATCGAGATGTTCGGCGGCGAAGTGGCCGGCGAAGCCGGAGATGGCCTGACCGCCATCGCGGAATTCAACCGCATTACTCCGGACATCGTGCTCATGGACATCACCATGCCGCAGATGGAAGGGATTGAAGCCGTGGAGCGCATCGTGCGCCAGCATCCCACCGCACGCATTGTGATGGTCTCTTCGGTGGGATACCAGGAGAATATCCTGGCAGCTCTCCAGAAGGGCGCCAAGCATTTCGTACAGAAGCCCGTGAAGCCGGAAGTTTTGTACGAGATCCTCCGGTACGTGCTCAGCGACGATCCCAACGCCGTTGGCTCGCCGGTGGCGTTCGCAGGAGAACACCGCTCATGAGAATGGAATTGATCCAGCCCTTCATCAACGCCGCGGATGCGGTTTTCGCGGAGTCGTTGCAGGCGCCGACGAAAATTGTGGACCTGGAAATGGACCAAGAGGCGTATCGCCGCAAGGGGGTCGCGGCGCTCATCGCCATCAAGGGAGACATCGAAGGGCGCGTCATTCTCGATCTCTCTCCGGAAGTGGCTTTGAAGGTGGCGAGCCAGCTCGCGGGGACGGAAGTTATGGCCAGCGAACAAGTGGTGCGGGAGACGGTGTGCGAGATGGCTAACATGGTCATCGGCAATTCCGTGACGCTGCTGAACGATCAAGGATTTCACTTTAAAGTGTTCCCGCCGGAGATTCACATGGACGAAACCGGGCTGGCTGGCAGCGCCGACACGGAAGCGCTGGTGATTTGTATCGAGACCCCCTGCGGGAATGTCTACGTGAACATTGCAATGCACTATTTGCATAGGCGGCGCAAGGAGCGGAACGCTGTTCCGACGTTGGACTGATAAGTGGCGTGACAGGTGTTCCGTTACCAGCGTCAGATAACCTCCTCGAGCACCCCGCCGGTTGAACCGGCTGGCGCGAGGGCTCTAACCTGCTTCCAATCCACTGAATTCATCCTGCCGCAGCGGCGGCATCTAAAATCTGCTTATGGTCCCAGCAGGCATCCGCCAACGTTTGCACGCTTCCTTTCTCTTATCGTCGATTACGTGATAGTTTTTCTTACAGCGGTTCTTTCTTAAGACAGGACTGGCGCGCTCGAATCTATCGGGTCGGGATTGAATCGCCGCTTCAATCTTCAATTGCCAGCCGGACAACCTCCGGTCGCGGGACGAGCACAGGAGAGACGCGAGAGATGAAGCGGGTTCATCTTGTTGTGTTGTGGCACATGCATCAGCCGCAGTACCGCGACCCCGAAAGTGGGCGCTATGTCCTCCCGTGGACGCGCTTGCATGCCCTGAAAGATTACTGGGGCATGGTTGAGATGCTCCACGAATTTCCCAACTTCCATGCCACATTCAACCTCGTGCCATCGCTCGGCATGCAGCTCGAGGAGTACGCCAGCGGCAATTTCAACGAGCCCTGGTTTTCCCTGGCGTTCAAAAGTGCGGAGGAATTAACACGTGAGGATAAGGCGGAAATCATCGCCCGGGCGTTTCAAATAAACCACGAGCGGCTGATGTCGCGTTGGCCCCGGTTCGTCGAGTTATTCGAATGGTCGCGTCCTGCCGGTGGCGCGCAGGCGCTGGTCTCCTTCACCCCGCGCGACTGGCGCGACCTGCAACTCCTCTCGCAGTTGGCGTGGATGGAAGAGTCCTGGTTCGAGACCGATGATGTCGTCAGCCGCCTAGCCGCAAAAGGGAAGGACTACACCGAGAAAGACAAATCCGCGCTGCGGAAAAAACAGCTCGAATTCCTGGGACTGGTGCTCCCTGCTTATCGGGACGCGGCGCAGCGGGGCCAGATCGAGATCAGCACGACTCCGTTCTATCACCCCATCCTTCCTCTGATCTGCGATTCGGATATTGCTCGCGTGGCCAATCCGGCGACCCCTCTCCCGCGCCGCGCTTATCGGCGTCCGGAAGATGCGCGCGAGCAATTGCAGCTTGCCCGCGAATATCACGAAAGAGTTTTTGGCGTGAAGCCCCCCGGTCTGTGGCCTTCCGAAGGCTCGGTCTCGGACCAGGCGCTGACCATCGCCTCGGAAGAAGGATTCAAATGGTTCGGAACAGACGAGGGAGTCCTTGGGCGCACGCTGAACGTCGGATTTTTCCGCGACGGAAACGGCATTCCCGCCAACGCCGATCGCCTCTACAAACCCTGGCGCGTACAACTCGGAGGAAATAGCATTGCGGGATTGTTTCGCGATCACCACTTGTCCGATCTTGTTGGTTTTGTCTACAGCCGCATGGACGGCAAAGCCGCGGCCGCCGATCTCCATATTCGTATGCGCCATCTCGGTGAATCCATGCAGGGCGATCAGCCGCTCACCATCTGTCTTTTCCTCGATGGCGAAAATGCTTGGGAATACTACCCGGGGAACGGCCGCGCTTTCCTCCGTGAGTTTTACGGACGCATCCAGGATGACCAGGATTTCCGCGCGCTGACCGCCACCGAGGCCATTGCCGCCGCCGGTGAAATTCCCGTCACCACCGGAATTTTTCCCGCATCCTGGATCAACGCGAATTTCGACGTGTGGATCGGCCACGTCGAGGACGTCGCCGCGTGGGAATTATTGTGGGACGCGCGCGAAGCCTACGCTCGCGCATTCGAAGCGCACAAACAGGGAAGGGCTGACGCCCCAACCGAAACCGCGCTTAAGGAAGCGCGCGAATCGCTCCTGGCTGCGGAGGGGAGCGACTGGTGCTGGTGGTTCGGCCCGGAACACAGCACCCCAAACGACGCGGAGTTTGATGCGCTGTTTCGCAAGCTCCTGACCGCCATCTACCTGGCGCTTGGACAGGTAGCCCCGGAAGAACTGGCCAAGCCCATCAAGCGGAAACCGGAGCACGCCGTGCAGCTCGCTCCGACGGGCTGGCTGAAAATCAACATTGACGGACGAGATACGTCCTATTTCGAATGGCTGGGAGCGGGATTGTATTCACCGGAACGGCGCGGCGGGTCCATGCATGGACGGGTCTTCTACCTGCACGAAATGCGCTACGGATTCGAGGAAGAACGCTTCTGCGTGCGCATCGATCCCTTCGTCGAGGCGCTCGGGGAGCTGGAAGATCCCGAGTTTCGCATCACCATCGGCGGCGCGGAAGAAGTGACCCTCGTCGTGCATCTGGAGCGAGGCCAGGTGCGAGGGTTCGCCGTCGAAAAGGGCCTCGTATGCCTGCTGAATCCGAAACTTGTCGCGGAAGCAGCGTTTGAGCGGGTTCTGGAAGTAGCCATCCATAAGGACCAGATCAATTTCAAAGGCCAGAGCAAGCTGCGGCTTGGCGTTGCGTTATGGCACGGAGGATTGCCGGTCGACGTTTTGCCCGCCGAGGGATTCCTGGACGTAAACCTTGGTGAAGAGAATTGGGCTTGGCCGCCGGAGTAGCAGGAGCGTTTTGAGCTTTGATATAGTTTCTGCCGTTTCTGTACTCTCCGTGTCCTCGGTACTCTCTGTGAACTCTGTTTTAATGCTTTTTCTGCCGGCCCAAAGCTTTCTCGAAGGATTTACGGATTTTTCAGGAATACCATACTAAAACAAATTAACGGCGAGATCTTGCGGATGATCGCCGACGGGAATCATCGTCAGCAGAAAATTGGTGCGCACACGGATGACCGCCAGGTCGCCCGAGCCCTGGCTCACCACCAGCAGCAAGTTTTCCGCGGGATCGAATCGCAACACCGCTGGAGAATCACCGGCGGGCACAGGAAAACCCTTTCCAGGATCACGAACGATGCGGCGGTTATAAATATCGACGGGTGTGACGCAGCCGGCAGCGGTGTCCGAAACGTAGAGCAGGCTGGCGTCCTCGCTGAGGACGCCGCGAGTGGGCGCCGATCCCAGGACCATATAATCGCCCACTTCGTGAGTCGAAGTGTTGATGGCCTGGAGTCCGTGAGCCTCCGGCGAAATCACATAGAGCTCGCCGCCATCCGGCTTGAGCAGCATGTCCGAGGGCGCACCGGCTAGTTCGAGATTGGTGACCAGAACGCCGCGGCGAAGGTCCACGACGGAGAGGCGGTGTTCGGTGCGGCTCAACACGAACGCCAGGGAATTGTCCGGCAGGACCGCGACGTCTGCAGGCTGAGCGACCACGGAAACGCTGCCCCGCAGCGCGAGAGTCGTTGCATCATGTATGCCAAGCGATCCGTCGCCGCGGTTCACTACGAGGACGGACTTGCCGTCCGGCGTGACGTGGGCGAGGACGGGCTCGCGCCCGGTGGTGGCGCGCCCGGTGATGGCGCGCGACCGGGCGTCAATCGCGAGGAGCGTGTCGTTCCCCGATGCCGTCGTGTAGATGTGCTTGCCGTCCGGCGAAAAATCGAGCGCATAGGGAAGTGGCCCTACGGGAATGCGCGCGCTGACCTGCCCTGTGAAGTGCCCGTCCAACGGATCGAAGCGCGGATCGAGGATCCACACGTAGCCGCCCGCTGTGCTGACGCCGTAAACCTCGGTGCGTGTGGGATGCTCGCGCATCCCGGAAAGTCCCGGCCCGACCGGAATGCGCGCAACGGCCTTGAGCTTCACGAGATCGACAACGGTCACGTTGCCGTCGGCGGTGGTGACGTAAGCCGAGAGATGCAGGTCCGGCCGAAGGAACGATGGTCGATGTTCGCGGAGCAGCAGCACAATCCCGCCGATAGCCAGCGTGGCGAGCAAGAAGTAGACGCGGAAGTTTTTGGGCCGGTTCATAACACTCGTCTTGTCCTATGTAGGGGCACGATATATCGTGCACACTCCAGGTTCATCGTTGCGGCCGCCTGGGTTTTACCCCGGCTCCCGTCGTGGAGGCGGGCGTCTTGAGTTGCAGAGCTTGGATTCTCCCACGTATCGCGGAAAGGTTAAAAGCCGCGCGCCAAAGAGCGAGACGCGCGGCTTCCGGCACAAGAACGTAGCCGGGTACCCCGTACGCGCCGCACGCTTGGAACCCACCTCAGCGAACCAGAGAGGAACCTGTCCGATCCGAGCGTCAGGCGGGTTGCTGGTAGAGGCCGATCACGTTTCCTGCCGGATCGCGGAACCTCGCCGTGATCTCGGGCGCATCCGCGCCGATCGGCTGCACGACCTCGCCCCCATGGGTTACAACGATGTCAACGGTCGAGGCCACGCTGTCAACCATGATGTAAAAACAGGAGCCCGGGCTTTGCGGCGGGCGGGCGCCCGAGCACCCAGGTGCCGCTCACTTGGCCCGTCGTATCGTCAAAAAGCAGTGCTGCCATCGCCGCGTTTCCGGATGACCCAGCCGAACACCCTCTTGTAGAAGTCGGCCGAGCGCGCAATGCCAGTCGCAGGCATCTCGATGTAACAGATCTTCCCATTCGCAAGTGTGGGAGGCATCGGCATTCCTTTCCAAGCGCCGCAATTCTAGCAGCTTCCAAACTGAAATCAACTCCGCACCGTCGAGCAGGTGGCGCACGCTAAAGTGGAATGATTTGGGGTCGCGTCACAGGTTCCCGCGGGTTCCCAGGGGCAGCGTTTTGAAATTTCCTCCATCTCTTGCTGGGGCCCCTGGTGCCGGTGGCGTTTACCCCGACCGCGTCGCAGCGCATGCGGTCTTTGGCCTTTCCTCGATATTCTTGCGACGCCATCCAACACTCTTCCGCAAATCTATCGGACCATAACTCCCGCAAGGCCTTTCCATCGGTCATCTTGCACCCCACTGTGCCCCGCTTGCCACATCCATTTACCCCTGCAACCTCGGCAGGATTCGCCCGGAGCAGGCCGCGGGAGTTAAACTCGTCGCGAACGAAATAGGAGGTGGATGACCATGGCACGGATCGCTGGCGCTGACCCAAGTTAGCAAGGCCTATTCCGCGGTCTCTTCACGCGAATCATCTATGCGTATGCGCTGACCAAACGCAAGGTGGGACTCGGCCCTGAAGGACCTGGCGCAATTGCGTGTGGCCACGCTCGTGGGCTGCCCCTTTTGAATTGACATCGGTTCTGCGGTGAGCAGAACCAACGGGGCCTCGGCAGAGAAGATCGCTGCGCTGCCTAACTACCGCGACAGCGAACTGTTTTCGGAGACAGAGAAGCTGGTGCTGGAGTACGCCGAGGCATGACGCAGACTCCCGTCGAGGTTCAAGACGCGCTGTTTGCGAAGCTACGGGAGAAGTTCAACGACGCGCAGTTGGTGGAACTCACGGCGACGCTGGCCTGGGAAAACTACCGGGCGCGGTTTGACCATGCCTTTATCGTGGAAGCGGAGGGCTTTACCGAGGGCAGCTTCTGCGCGATGCCCGTGCGCGCAGAAAATCGGACGTAGAATCATCACGCGCGTGGCTGCAGAGTTGGAAGTAGTGAAAGCTGAGAGGAAAGAAGAAGCTAAAATTCGGGTTGGCGATGCCGCTCCGGGATTATCGTGGAGACGTCATAGAACCATTTGCGTGGGCCGAGTGTCTAATATTGGACAGTTTGGAGAATGGGATAGTTCGAAGATGGGTGGCCCCCCCCAGGAACTAGAGAGGCCATGCCAAATGACTCGCGCCGAAGAGCTGCCGCGTACCACGAACTTGCCGCACATGCGCACGGTGCTGCCGCCGCGCACCACGGGAAAGAAGATCACCAGACCGGACACGAGCATTCCAAACAAGCATTAGAGCAACAGGAAAGCCATAAAGGTGTTGATCCCAGGGAAGGGCGGCAATTTGGTTCTTACGCAGAGAGCCGGGCTGAAGAGTTGGGCGGTGGAGTAAAGTGCAGCCGCCGGGAAACACCCGCATCACGAAACGCGTTGGTCAGGAGCGGAGCGACCTATGAAACGGACGAACCATATGTCATCTCACCTCGGTGGTTTCAATTCAGGAGCCAGCCTGGGCGGCAAGGTCTCGCGCTACCGGGACAAGCAAAATATCTACAAGCAAGGGGAGCCGGCTTACACGCTTTTCTACATTCAATCGGGAGGGGTGCGGCTCAGCACCCGGACGAAAGACCAACCGGCAGCAGTTACCGCCATCCTGGGCGTGCATGATTTTTTTGGCGACCTTTGCCTGGCAGGCTATCCTCTTCGGATGTCCACGGCCGTCGCGTTGACCGCCAGCTCCATACGTACCATCAAAAAAGAAAAGATGCTCCAAATGCTTCGCAAAAAGAACAAAGCATCAAATTCCCTGGTGGCCTATCTGCTTTCGAGCGTCAAGGACTACCGGGATCACGTAGCGCACCTGCTGACTTCCTCTGCGGAACAACGGCTCGCGCGCGTGCTTCTGCGGCTGGCCCACATGCATAAAAATGGCCCAGCGGTTGTCGAGATTCCCATTCTTAGTCACCAAGTTCTGGCGGAGATGGTCGGCACCACGCGCCCGCGAGTTAATCTGTTCATGAATCGGTTCAGGAAGCAGGGATTCATTAACTACGATGGCGGATTAGAAGTGAACCAGTCGTTGCGCGAAGTTCTCCGGAGCCGCTAGGAGTCACCCGCATCTCTTGAATTCTAAGGGCTTGTTGGAGTTCAGCGTCGGGCCAGGGACGCGCTACCCGCCGGCCGGAAGTGTTCACTATTGTACAGTCAGCAGAATCTTGTTCCGTGCTAATCTAATATACGGTGTCCCAAGTGGCTCGACGTGTATCTGTGAAGGCCCCTCGCTCTACCAAGAAAGCGAATGCAAGAAGCTCTGCCTTCGATGTGGAATTATTTCTCGACTCCGCCGGTCTGCGGAGAACTGTGGACAAATTTCGAAGAAAGGAAACCGTCTTCGCCCAGGGCGATCCCGCGAAGCATGTCATGTATATTCAGGAAGGGGGTGTAAAGCTCACTGTGGTCAACGAGACCGGCAAAGAAGCCGTTGTGGCGGTTCTTGGACCGGGCGATTTTTTTGGGGAAGGGTGCCTTGCGGGCCAGTCCGTTTGCATGGCCACTGTGACCAGCATTGCGCCTACCACCGTGCTCGTCATTGAGAAAAACGAGATGATTCGCGTGCTCCACGAGGAACACGAGTTCTCCGACCGCTTCATTGCTTACATGCTTGCGCGAAACATACGGGTCGAGGAGGACCTGATCGACCAGCTCTTCAATTCCAGCGAGAAACGGCTGGCACGTACTCTGCTGCTGCTCGCGCGCTATGGCGCGCGAGGCCATCCTCAAAAGGTGCTTCCCAAAGTATCGCAAGAGATGTTGTCGGAGATGATTGGCACCACTCGGCCCCGGGTGAATTTTTTCATGAACAAATTCAGGAAACTGGGTTTCATCCAATACAACAAGGGCGAGATCCACATCAACAATTCCCTCCTGCGTGTTGTCCTTCACGAGTAAGCACCAACTTTCGCGCTTATCAGAAGGCGGCATACTTCCAGATCACTGTTGGTAACAGGACTTCCGACCAACTAATGGACCCAGTGCCTTCGTGCCTTCGTTGAAACTGGACGCGCAGCGACGGTGCCGCTACACTAATGGTTTTTACCACTTTGAGTATGGGCTTCCGAGAGGGTGCAGAGAGTAATGCTCCGTTTTTACACCGCCGGTGAATCGCATGGACAGGCGCTGCTGGCGTTCATTTCCGGGCTGCCCGCGCAACTGCCCATTGACGTGAAGTATATCAATCACGAACTGCGCCGCCGGCAGCTTGGCTATGGACGCGGCGGCCGGCAGAAGATCGAAAAGGACACCGCGGAGATTTTCGCCGGAGTGCGCCACGGGAAGACGATCGGGGCGCCGATTGCCTTGCGGATCGAGAATCGCGATTGGGCCAATTGGGAAAAAATCCTGCCGGTGGAAGCCGCGGCAGAAGATCCGGGGGCGCGAAAGCTTGTGGCCCCGCGGCCGGGTCATGCGGATCTTGCGGGATCGCAGAAATTCAACTACCACGATGCGCGTTATATTCTGGAGCGAGCTTCGGCGCGCGAAACCGCGGCACGGGTGGCGGCAGGCGCTTTTGCAAAACTGCTTTTGCGGGAATTCGACACAGAAATCGCAAGTCATACGATTCAGGTGGGGCATGTGCGCTTGGAAAAACCTGCCACGTGGAAGAGAATTCAGGCGGTGAGTGCGGACCTGGATTCTCCTTTGCGGTGTATCGACGTTGCCGTACAGGAAAAAATGAAAGCGGAGGTTGACGCGGTGCTGAAAGCGGGTGACACCGTGGGCGGGATCTTTGAAATTGTGGCGCACAATGTTCCCGTGGGGCTGGGCAGCCATGCGCAGTGGGACGAGAAGCTGGATGGACGGCTGGCGCAGGCACTGATGAGCGTGCAAGCCGTGAAGGCGGTGGAGATCGGCGGAGGCGTGGCGGGGGCCGGCTCCTTCGGAAGCGAAGTGCAGGACGAGATTTTCTACGAAAAATCGGTGCGACGGTTCCGGCGCTCGACGAACCGCGCCGGAGGACTGGAAGGCGGGATCACGAACGGCGAAGACGTGATCGTGCGAGGATACTTGAAGCCCATTTCGACTTTGCGCCAGCCGCTACATACTGCGGACATGGTGACGAAAGAGCCGGTGAAGGCCGCCTACGAGCGGTCCGACTGGTGCGTGGTGCCCGCAGGCGCGGTGGCCGGTGAAGCCATGGTTGCTCTTGTGCTGGCGGATGCTTTTCTGCAAAAATTTGGAGGAGACTCGCTCGCTGAGATGCGACGGAATTTCGACAACTATGCGCGACAAATTGACGAGTTCTGAAATTGCCAATGCCGCGGGCGCCGAGACGCCGCAAGCGCCGTCTGCGGGACGCAAGATCTATCCGATCGTCAAGTACGGGGACGCCGTCCTGGAGAAGCCGGGCGCGCCCATTAAGATATTCGACGCGGAGCTGGAGCAACTAACGGAGGATATGTTCGCCTCGATGTACGCCGCGCAGGGCGTGGGACTGGCTGCGCCACAAATCGGATTGAGCCTGCGGATCGCGGTGGTGGACGTGACCGGGGGAAAGAATCCCGAAGCCAGGATCGTGCTGGCGAATCCCGTGGTCGTTCACGCGGAAGGCGAAGTTCGGGAGGAAGAAGGCTGCCTCTCAATACCGGGTTTTCGAGGGTACGTGCTACGGCCGCAGTTTGTGACCATCCAGGCGCAGAACGCGAAGGGCGAGACGTTTGAAATTCGCGGGGAAAACCTGCTTGCGCGGGCGTTCTGCCATGAGATCGATCACCTTAACGGAATCCTTTTTTTGCAGCACCTCAGCATGCTGAAGCGCGACCTGATCAAACGGAAAATCAAGAAGCTCAGGAAACAGGGCGAGTGGTAAGTGTCGGAGCGGATGCGAATCGTTTTCTGCGGGACGCCCTCCTTCGCGATTCCCACGCTCAAACATCTCCTCGCACAAACTAACTTTGAGATCGTTGGCGTGATTACGCAGCCGGACCGGCCGCGGGGTCGCGGGCAGGAAGTTTCCTTTTCGCCGATGAAGGAAGCGGCGCTGGCTGCGAATCTTCCGGTGCATCAGCCGGAAAACATTCGGGCGCCCGAAAACGAGACGCTGCTACACAAGCTGGCTCCCGACTGCGCGGTGATCATCGCGTACGGCCAAATTATCCCGGCAAGATTGCTGCCGATTCCGAAACTGGGCTGGATCAATCTGCATGCTTCCCTGCTCCCGAAGTACAGAGGCGCGGCGCCGATCAATTGGGCCATCGTGAATGGCGAGACGCGAACTGGCGTGACGACGATGCGGATCGACGCGGGGATGGACACTGGGGAGATGCTGTTGCAGCGCGAGATCGAAATCGGCGCAAGAGATACTGCACCCGAACTTGCCGCGCGCATGGCGGAGTCCGGCGCACCGCTCATGGCGGAGACCTTGCGCGGTCTGGCCGCTGGAACAATTGCTCCGAAAGCTCAGAACCATGAGGAAGCCAGCTACGCGCCGATGCTGAAAAAAGAAGACGGGCGTATCGATTGGAGGCGGCCGGCGATGGAGATTTACAACCGCATGCGCGGCTTCGCGCCGTGGCCGGGGGCTTACACTACGTTTCGCGGGCAGACTTGCCACGTCTGGGGCGGGCCAGTGTCTAAAGCAGGGGGCGCTGGCTTGCCGAGCGGCGCGGGCGGCAGCGTGCCCGGAACTTTGTTCGGCGAAAAGAATGAATTATACGTCTGGTGCAGCGACGCAACCGTTTTGTGCGCTGGACTCGTCAAACTCGAGGGGCACAAACCGGTCAAGGCAAGCGATTTTGCGAACGGCGCGCGATTGAAGAGCGGTGAACGCTTTGGCGACAGCTGATTGCGTGGCGCAGACCACTAGGGCATACTCGAAATTTGCCACTAGCATATGAACTTAAACACTCGTTGACTGACCGTGATAACGGGAGCTCACCTTACATGAAGATCTTTGAAACCTCTGCAAAACGCGGAAATGTTCATTTCCGCGGAAAGGAAGTCCTGCAGGCTGCGGCCTGCTGGATGCTCATCGCGCAACTTGCCGGAGTGCCCTATGCGCGGGCTGCGGGCGACAAGTCCGTCCTCCCGACGCCAGCGCCAGTGAGTACGGCGAACGATCCCGTCCTGAAAGCGATGCAAGATGAGATCAAGCGAGCGACGGCGGAGCTTGGCAAAGCTGAACAGCCGCCTTACTACCTGAGTTATACGGTTTACGACCAGGATTTTGTCGTTCTGGTGGGGGCCTACGGCAGTCTGCTGACCGACACCGTTGCACAAAGGCGCTTCGCGGATGTGAATATGCGCGTGGGCGTACCGGAGCTGGACAACACGCACGGACAGAGCCGACCCAGCGGAGTGAATTCCGGGAGCCTGCCGCTCGGAAACGACGCGGACGCGATCGCGCGGGTGTTGTGGGAACTGACGGATCGCGAGTACAAGCGCGCCGTGCCTTCACTGCTGAACGTGCGCACGAACACGGCGGTTCGCGCCGAAGAAGAAGACAAGTCGCCGGATTTCTCGAAGGAGAAGCCGCAGACGCACATCGGGGAAGCGGAGCCGGCTGCGTCGTTCGACCGCGCGGCCTGGGAAGGTGAGATCAAGAGACTCTCGGGCGCGTTCCGGAAATACCCGGAGGTGTACTTCGCGACGGTCATGATTCAAGTGCAGCGCTCGAATTCGAGGATGGTTTCGAGCGAGGGAAGCGCGATCGTGTCGCCCAGCACTTCTACTCGCCTGATCATGGAAGCGCAGACGCGCGCCGAGGACGGCATGGACTTGTTGCGAGTAGAAACATTTCAGGCCCCCGCGGCGAGCGGTTTGCCGAGCGAAACGGAACTGACGGGCAAGATCGAGAAAATGGCCGCGGACTTGAGCGCGCTGCGCAAGGCGCCCGTGGCGGAGCCGTATGATGGACCGGCGGTATTGAGCGGGCGCGCGGCTGCGGTTTTTTTTCATGAAGTGCTGGGTCACAGACTGGAAGGCCACCGACAGCGCGATGAAGAGGAAGGACAGACGTTCACGAAGAAGATCGGGCAGGAAGTGCTGCCGAAATTCCTGAGCGTGATGGACGACCCGACAACGCACGAGGTCGCGGGAGTGAAGCTGGCCGGCACGTATGAATTTGACAATGAGGGCGAACCGTCGCAACGGGTGGAAGTGATCAAAGACGGAGTGCTGAAAAATTTTCTGATGTCGCGAATGCCCATCAAGGATTTTGGCCAATCGAATGGACATGGGCGAAACCAACCCGGGCGGATGCCCACGGGGCGCCAAGGAAACTTGATCGTCACGTCGACACAAACGGTGCCGGAAGCGGAAATGCGGCAGAAGCTGATTGACGAAGTGAAGAAGCAGGGTAAGCCCTACGGCTTGTACTTCGACGACATTCAGGGAGGGTTTACGCTGACGACGCGGGCGTTGCCGCAGGCGTTCCAGGTGCTCCCGGTGCTTGTGTACAAAGTATACGCCGACGGGCGTCCCGACGAATTGGTCCGCGGGGTGGACATCGTGGGTACGCCACTCGCAGCGTTGACGCGGATTCTAACAACCGGAGATCAGCCGCGCGTATTCAACGGGGTGTGCGGGGCGGAGAGCGGGCAGGTACCCGTGGCCGCCGTGGCTCCGTCGATGCTCTTTTCCGAAATGGAGGTGCAGAAGCGCGCGCACGAGCACGAACGTCCGCCACTGCTGCCGCCACCGGGATTTGAAGATGCTGGCGCTGCCAAAGAGGCGCAAGCGAAAGCGGAGGTGAAGCCATGAAAATTTTACAGCGGTCGAGCCCTTTGCTTTCGCACACACAATTGGTGGGAATGGTGATAGCGGCTTTGCTGGGGCTGAACGCCACGTCAAGCAGGGCAGCAACCGAGGGATCAAAACCCGCGCCAGACGCCGCCATGGTCGCAGCACACGCGGCGGCAAAGGGCGACGGGTTGCTCGAGGCGCTGTTGACGGAATTGGACCGGTCCAAGGCGCAGCTCAAAATGGATCAGGTGCAGGCGCCGTATTACATCGAGTACCGCGTGAACGAAGTCGAGGACATCAGTGCTGAGGCCGCTTACGGGGCATTGCGCGAAAACCAGCACATTCACGTTCGCGTCCTGCGAGTGGTGGTACGAATCGGCGATTACCTGCAAGACAGCTATTTCGGCAGGGGCCAGGGCGAATCCAGCATTTTGCCGCTGGACAACGATCCGATTGCGCTGCGCCACCAGATCTGGCTGGCAACCGACGACGCCTATAAGGCCGCGGGGCAGGCACTGGCCGAGAAACAGGCAGCGATGAAGCAGTTCAGCGCAGACCCGAATCCCGTGGATGATTTTGCCAAGTCGCCGAAAATGATTGCCGTCGAGCCGACAGCGTCGCTGAAAATCGACGAAGCGGCATGGAAGAAAACGCTTGAAGATGTGACGAGTTTGTACAAGCAGTATCCGGACGTGCAATCGCTGACGGCGTCGGCGAGGTTTTCGGCGATCAACGAGTACCTGGTGAATTCCGAAGGCACGGTCACGCGGTGCGGAAAGACCACGTACAGCGTGCAATTGAACGGCTCGGCACAGGCGGCCGACGGGATGCGGCTGAGCCGGAGCCCGGCGTTTATGGTAGCGCGGCCGAAAGAATTGCCGACACGCGACGCGCTGATGGGCGAAGCAAAGAAGATGCTGGAAACGGTGGTGGCGTTGCGGCAAGCGCCGATCGTCGAGGAGGAATACCGCGGGCCGGTGTTGTTCGCGGCGGATGCGGCGGACGACATCGTGTCTTCGTTGATCGGGCAGAACTTGCTGGGGCAAAAGCCGCAGCTTGGGAAACCAAACCGGACGACGGGAGCATTCGCGACGAGCTACAAGACGCGCGTGCTGCCGAACTTTCTTTCGGTGGTGGACGATCCGACAATGAAGGATTTTCAAGGAAAGAGCCTGGTGGGAAGTTACGCGGTGGACAGCGAAGGCGTGAAGGCTCAGGCTGTCAATACGATCGAGAACGGGATGCTGGCGAATTATCTGGTGGGCCGACAGCCTATTCGCGACTTTCCCGCCTCCAATGGCCACGGGCGCGCCGCGCCGGGATCTTTTCCCGGGCCTAGCCTCGGCGTGCTGTTGGTGAAAAGCTCCGACGCGCAAGCGCCTGATGAGTTGAAGAAAAAAGTCATACAGATGGTGAAGGAGCAGGGCAAGGAATACGGCTATCGAGTGGAGACGCTCGGGCCTGGCAATGCGCCGCGGTTGCTCTATCGCGTTTACGCGAAGGATGGGCATGAAGAGTTGGTGCGAGGCGCGGTGTTCAACGAACTGGACATTCGCGCGATCCGCAATGATTTGATCGCCGTGGGCGACGATCCGCTGGTGAGCAATCGGGCTGGCGCTGCGCCAACGACGATTATCAGCCCGTCGTTGCTGTTCGGTGAGCTGGAAGTAAAGCGGGCGGACACAAGTAAGGATAAGTTGCCGGATTATCCGGCGCCTCCGTTGAAGAAGTGAGGCGTAGCTCGTAACCCTGAGCCTGTACTCGGGGCGGACGCCGCCCTTGAGAGTGCCATGAGAGACTGGCTCTCAAGTCACAAGCTGCTTTCTTCTCTTGTACCTTCACATTCCGCTGGCACGTCCCAATAATAGAGATTGGAGGGACCGTGCGAAAAACCATGAGACATAGGATCGCGTGTGTAGCCCTGACATCCGGGACCTAAAGACGCAAGTGTTGTTGCGGACCTTTATCGAGCACGTGCAGAATGCACTGTTGAAGGGGAACCGCGATAAGAACTTTGATCAGGCAATGGCGGCCCTTGTGAACGACATAAGAAATGTGGCCGGCCAGCCCGCGGCAACAGGCGGCACTTCGAAGTAAGCCATCTCGCAGAAGAGTTGGCTTCAAACATACTGCTCGCTTTCCATGGCGTGCGCTGTATTTACACGCGCTGGCCACCTGAAGAACAGCGTCAGGAATGCCCCCGGTCTACTCTGTCTGGCATGTGCTCGGTCTGTACCCACCCCAGTCCAATAGCCCGCTAGTTTCTTGTAAGTGTCGCTAATAAAAGACTTAGTGTGGCTGTAAGCGGTTTAGAGTCAACAGTTGTGGGCGGCTGTGTAGGTGTTGATTCTAAAAGGGTTTGCCGTCTACGAGGAGGCGCCAGCCGTGGTAGAAGTGGAGAGCGCGGGGATCCCTATTTGGGGCAGGTCGCGGAGTGCTGTGGGGCGGTCTGCAGTGGGTTGTCGGGCTGAGGGGCTGGCGCTGCCGGCCGAGTGAATGGGGTTGTGGGGATGGGATGAGATCCTTCGCTGCGCTCAGGATGACAGGCGGGGTGAGAGGGTGCGATGTGGGCAGCGCGTGATTCTGGGGCGTGCGCTGAAGTTGGAGATGGGGCGGGAGGAGGAAAAAGCAGGCTCCTCGCTGCGCTCGGAATGACACCTTGCGGGTATTTCGGCGGGTTGCGGAGGCGCGACTTTCGCTGAAGGATGGCCTGCACGACAGTTTGGGCCAGGAGGCGACGGTGTGGGCGGTTTTGGGTTTTACATCGCCGAGGACAACGGTAGGGATGAGGCGTGCCAGGGCGGTGCTGAGATCGCAGGCGGAGAGGTAGTCCGTATGGGGCGTCGATCGTACTTCCGACCCCGCTATTGGCGTTGGTTTCGAGCGTGCAGAGGCGGGCAACACGGTGGTGATTCCGGCGCAAGAAACGGTTGACGAATTGACGGAGAGAATCGAGACTTTAGCGTATGACTCTTAGAGAGAGATTGGAATGGCTGGGACGGATGACGTTGCTGGTGTTTATTCTGGCGTCGGCGGCGTTTTTGAGCGCGATCACGGCGATGCGCATTGCAATTCACGGGCGCGAAGTGACGATGCCGAACCTGGTGGGCAAAAATGTTTCCGAGGCGAGCCAGATGCTGCAATCGCGCGGGCTGGTACTGCGCGTGGCGGACCGGATCTACAGCGACCAGCCCATTAACGTGGTGGTGCGCCAGACACCGACGTCTGGGCTGCTGATGAAAGTGTCGCAGCAGGCGCACGTGGTGCTGAGCCTGGGGCAGCGGCAATTGCAGATTCCGCTGCTGGAAGGCAATTCGCTGCGCGCTTCGCGAATCGAACTGCTACGCGCGGGATTGCAAGTGGGCGAAGTTTCTGCCATTACGATGCCTGACCAGCCGCTAGATGCCGTGGTCATTCAGAATCCCAAACCTGGCGCGGGATCCGCGACGCCGCGAGTGGACGTGCTGGTTTCGCAAGGTCCGCATGACACGGCCTACGTGATGCCGCACCTGACCGGGCTGAACGAGACGGACGCGCAGCACCGGCTGGACGTCGCGCAGATGCGCCGCAAGGTCAATTATGTGACAGCGCCGCAATGGCCGCGCGGCGCGGTGATCGACCAGTCGCCGATGAGCGGCACGCGAATTGCGGCGTCCTCGACGATCGAGCTTACCATCGCAAACTGAAGAATCCGCGTCGAACCGGCCGCCAGCGATGATCGTGGTTCCCCGCCCATTCATTTGATCGGGTCGCCCGGCCCGCAAGCGGCAGCGCGACCACCTTGCGAATTACTTGGCGGATTCCTTTTTGTGCAGGGTGGTGCACATCGTCAGCGCCGTGTTGGGATCGACGGCGCTGTCGCCCTCTTCGACAAATTGGATGATGCCCTGCTTGTCGATAATGATGTTGGCGCGTAGAGCCCACTCATAGGTCTCGTCCTGAACGTTGTAACCTTTCAGGATGCCGTAGGTCTTGAGCATCTTGCGGTTCATGTCGCTGAGGAGCGGGAAGGTAAGGCCAATCTGCTTGGCGAACGCGGCGTTGGCGGCGGGACTATCCAAACTAACTCCGAAAACTTCCGTATCCGAGGTATCTATCTTACCGGAGGCGATTCCAGCCTGGACCGCCTGAAGTTGCTTCGTTCAACCGCCGGTGAAGGCCAGGACGTAGACGGCTAGAAAGACATTTTTCTTGCCGCGATAGTCGCTGAGCTTTACGGTTTTCCACTGGTCGCTGAGAAGGGTGAAGTCAGGGGCCGTGTCGCCGACCTTGAGGGTCATCTTAGCGACTTGTGACTTCTCGGCTTGTGGCGCAACGGGAGCTGCCGCGAAGGCGACCGCAACCAGGAGCCCCAGAGTGAGCGTGTGTTTCATGGAGAATCTCCCATTCAAGCTGGGATGCAAGTGACTGCAGGAGCTTACAGCCCCCCCACGATTAATACCACTGGAATGCTGGGAATATTCCTTAATCTTTGCGGGATGGGAATCGGAGGAACTTAGGCGGGCTAAACCGCGTATCTCTAAAGTCGAGGGAGGTCTTGTGAGCAAACAAAGCGTAAGGAATCGGGACGTGATTAAATCTTGCCGCGGAGCCAGCGCCTTCAGGGAGCTTGCACTTCTTGGAGTGTTTTGCAGCGTGATTGGCGTGACGGCCCTGGCGCCAGCGGCTTCGGCAAGAGCGGGTAGCGTGAAAGTGCAACAGGATCAAAGCGGAGCGGGAGTCATGGTGAGCAAGCAGGCGACCGCCAAGGAAGTGGGGCTGCCAGTTTATCTCGGGGCCAAACCACACAAAGACGAGAAGGACGACTCCGGGGCCGTTCAAATGGGAATCTGGGGCAGCTCGTTTGGCTTCAAGCTGGCGGTGGTAAAGATGGAGTCGAATGACGCGCCGGAGAAGATTGCGGAGTTCTACAAAAAAGCGCTGGCGAAATATGGGACCGTTTTGAATTGCTCGGATCCATCGCAGAAGACAAATGCCAAGGACCAGACCGGATCCTCGAAGCGGCTTGAGTGCGGAGACGATAAGCCGGAAAAAGGCGGACTCTTGTTCAAAGCGGGGACGAAGGAAAAACAGCACATCGTAGGAATCCAACCCAATGGGCAGGGAACCATTTTCCAGTTGGTCTACGTGGAAGCGCGGGGCGACGATAAAGAGAAGAAGGCAGACTGATGTCCATTTTGAAAGGGTGCGGGTCCTGACCGCTAGCTTGCGGATGATGGCATTGTAATTGAAAGAACGGCAAGCGATTGTTACGGTGATTTGAAAAACTTCAGAGGTTGTGAGAGATACAAGGCAACCCTTCGTCCAGCGAGCTGGCATCACAGAGAGGGGGTAGTTTGGGCGGGAGATGGCCGAGGGGCAAAGTAGTTGTTCGGCCTGGCCTTTCGTTCAGGTTATACTTAAATGTTCCAAAGCTACTGGGAGTTCGGATGATCCCCCGGGCTCTTATGGACGGTGGCGCGGAACCCGAGACTCGAGAGAGAGGTGAAGTTTGCACCGTACTTCCTTCCTGGCGACCGCCAAGCGGTCGGCTCTAACTGTGATGACCGGACTGTTTCTGCTGAGCGCCACCCGCTGCGATGCTCAAGTCTTTCATAGGAAGAAGAAGGTCAATAAGTCAACCAGCGCGGAGAACACTGCGGAGCCCGACAAGATTCTGTATGACAAGGCGATGGATGACGTCAAGCACGGGCGGCATGAAGTCGGCCGGCTGAACCTGCAGACGCTTATCAACACCTATCCGGACAGCGAGTATCTTGCCAAGGCCAAGCTGACAATCGCCGATTCGTTTTACAAAGAAGGCGGAACGGCGAATCTGACACAGGCAGTCCAGGCGTACAAGGATTTCGACATCTTTTTCCCCATGTTGCCGGAAGCGGCATACGCGCAGTTACAGGTGGCGATGACGCACTACAAACAGATGGAGAAACCGGATCGCGACCGCACGCACGCACGCGCGGCTGAGGACGAGTTGCAAACGTTCCTGTCAAAATATCCGAACGATCCGCTGGCTCCAAAGGCGGAACAGCATTTGCGCGAAGTGCAGGAACTGCTGGCGGAAGGCGACTTCCGCATCGGTTACTACTACTACGTGAAGGAAGACAAGAAGGCCGCGGAATCCAGGCTTAGAGCGATCGTAAACCGGTACCCTCTATACAGCAAGTCCG
>Ga0193747_1000038_pt1 | contig 88071 bp, 83 predicted proteins | sample L1m2metaG_FD_143048 | JGI IMG/M metagenome (GOLD analysis project Ga0193747, IMG submission 143048) | Soil microbial communities from a riparian zone of the East river system, Colorado, United States - L1m2 | ecosystem: Environmental > Terrestrial > Soil > Riparian zone | place: USA: East River... | reverse complement strand
CCCGTACGAGCAATCCCATGTCCTTGCCGTCGGCCGTCCACAGCTCGATGTCCAGCCGGGCCAGCGGGTGCACCGCCGGGCCGCTGCTCGTCGTGTCCACGCGACCTACGCGGAGGTAGAGGAACGCCGGCCCGTCGGTCGCCGAGAAGGAGCGGTCGGTCGTCTGGCCGTGGCCGGCGGAGAGGACGGGGGTCCCGACCAGGTCGGTGCGCGCAGGCCCGAAGCGGAGCGCCCACGGGATGCGGAGCGGCGAGCCTCCGACGGGCTGCACCGTGACCGCGCCCTCGGCCGGCGCGGTTCCGACGGGCTCGCCCGTCACGCGCATCGTGATCCGTACGCGCGTGCCCTGACCCCGCAGCAGCGTGATCGCCCGCGGCTGCGCCTCGAAGCTGACCGGTGCGGCGCCTTCTGCCGTCCGCTCGACGCCGATCTTGAGCGTGACCGGTCGCGTGGAGACGTTCTGGAGACGGACGGTCTGCCGGGTCTGCCAGCCCACGCGCGTGGCGCGGCCGAGTGCCAGCGTCGAAGGCGAGGTCACGATCTCCGTTGCCGCCGCTGCGCCCACGTCGACGATGCCGGCGCCCTGGGACGTCACCGCGTCGTCGGCCAGGGGCCTTGCGCTCGACACCAGCAGGCTCTTCAGCGCGAGCGCGTCGAGCGAGGGGCGCGCCTGGGCGAGCAACGCCGCCGCGCCGGCGACCGTGGCCGCGGCAGCACTCGTCCCGTTCACGGTGCCGTAGCGCGCGCCGCCTCCGTCGTCCGTGCCGGCGTCCGACGTCGCAGTGGCGACGCCTGGCGCGACGAGCTCCGGCTTGACCCGGCCGTCGAAGGCCAGCCCGCTCGAGGAGAAGGGCGCCACGTGTCCGCGCCCCGCATTCGCGACGCGGCGCGGGGCGCCGATCGCCACTCCGGCGCTCGCGCCGCTCGCGACGGCTGCGCGCAGCGCCCGGCCCGCCGCGGGCGGCAGACCGACCACGGGGACGCTCGCGCTCTCGTCGAAGCCGAACGCCCCTGCGGGAAGCTGCTCGCCGTAGAGGATCACCGCCCTCGCGCCTGCCTGCGCAGCGCTCACCACCAGCGCGGAGGGATCATCCGCGGGCCCGACCGCGATCAGCGCGGCGCGACCGGCGACCGTGCTGTAGCCGTTCGGGTCGAAGAAGCGGGCGAGCGCGGCGGACGCCGCCGGCTGCCCGGGGATCGCATGCGCGGGCCCCGCGGCGGGCGGCACCGCGATCGCCAGCGAGAGCGCCGACTTTGGTGCGACCGCTCCTCCCAGCGGGACGACCCGGTCGAAGACGATGTCGAGCCCGGCCCGCAGGACGACGCGTACCTCGTCGGTCTGGCCGCGCGTGTCCGCGGCGCCGACCGTGAGCGCGGCGGGAGCGCCCCCAGGGCCGGAGATGCTCCCGTAGCCGACCGCGCCGGCGCCGTCGTTTCCGGCCGGGGCCACCACGAGCGTGTCGAGCGCGAGCGCGCCCTTGGCCACGCGCGCAGAGGGTCCCTCCGCAAACGCGCCGTAGGGCTCGGCGAGCGCAACGAGGGCGATGCGTGCCGCGTCATGGGCGTCGCCGTCGGCGTTCGGGTCGACGGCGCGCTCGAGGCCCGCGATCAGCTGGTCGGTGCGCGCGTAGACACCCCATCCGCCCACGGTGTCGCGCTGCCAACCCGCCACGCGGATCGGCACGATCGCGGCGCCGGGCGCGATGCCGGCGAGCCCGTTCGGGCCGCCGGCGCCGACGAGGATCCCCGCCATCTGCGTTCCGTGCCGTTCGAGCTCACCCGTCGAATCGGGCTTCTGCATCGCGGTGGCTAGCGGATCGCCGCCGACGACGTCCACACCGTCGAGGATCCGGCCGCGGATCAGCGGCTGCGTCCGATCCACACCGGTGTCGAGGAGCGCGATCGTCACGCCGCGGCCGTCGAACCCCGAGAAGGAGACCTCGGGGCGGTGACCGGTCCCGGGCCCGAAATCGGAGCGCCCGAGCGGGTTCGTCCCGTCGGAGGCCGGATAGGCCGTCCGCACCGGATAGACGCCGGCCACGCCTGGGTCGCGCTCGAAGAGCGACACGGCACGCGGGTCGAGCGTCGCTGAGAACGCGTTCACGACGCGTCCGAACCGGTAGTCGGGCCGAACCGAGACTCCCTGGACGCCGAGCTTGAACAGCAGCGCACGCTGCGAGTCGAGCGCGGCTCGTGTCCAGTTTCGCTCCTGGACGTCAGTCGCGCGCCCGCCCGCCGCCGCGACGCGGTCGGCGAGCGACGGCGCCGTGAGGACGACGATCATCCGCTGGCCGTTCGCAACCTTCGGCCTCGGCCCGCCCACGAGGCCCTGCCAGCGCACGATCGGGCCATTGCCGACGCCCGCTGCGCCCTGGCCGCCGACCGCGACGACGAGGATGGACGTCAGCGCGGCGACGACCGCGAGCTTCAGCGCGTGACGCGGCTCACGACGACGTGGCGTAGGCATCGAGCGCAAGGTACTGAGGATAGGGGACGGGCTCGACGAATCGAGCCGCGGATCCGATCATCGCCGCGTTGTCGGTGCAAAGCTCGAGCGGGGCCAGGGCCGCGTCGGGAAGGGACTCGCGGAGCTCCGAGTTCGCCGCGACCCCGCCGACGACCGCGATCGCGCCTGTGCCCGTCTCGGCCGCGGCGGCGCGCGTCCGCTCGACGAGCGCGCCGACGATCGCGCGCTGATAGCTCGCGGCGAGGTCGGCCCGCCGCCGCTCCAGTTCGTCGGGAGCCAGGTCCCGCACGACGTAGAGCAGCGCGGTCTTCACGCCGGAGAACGAGAAGTCGAGCCCGGCGACGCGCGCGCGAGGGAAGTCGTAAGCGTCGGGGTCGCCCTCGCGGGCCAGCCCGTCGATCGCCGCGCCGCCGGGATAGCCCAGCCCGAGCAGGCGCGCGCCCTTGTCGAACGCCTCTCCGGCCGCGTCGTCGAGCGTCGTTCCCAGCACGCGAAAGCCGTCGTGCGCCTGGACGTCGAGGAGCATCGTGTGGCCGCCGCTCGCGAGCAAGCAGAGGAACGGAGGCTCCACCGGGGCGGGCTGGAGGAAGAGCGAGGCGACGTGACCGTGGAGGTGGTCGACCGGCGCGAGCGGGAGGCGCCGCGCCCAGGCCAGCGCCTTTGCGGCCGAGACGCCGACGAGCAGCGCGCCGATCAGCCCCGGGCCGCGGGTCACGCCCACCCGAGTCACGTCGTCGAGGGCCGCGCCGCCCTGCTCCAGCGCTTCGCGGATCACCGGGACGACGAGCTCCAGGTGCCGCCGCGAGGCGACCTCCGGGACGACTCCGCCGTACCGCGCGTGCAGCTCGGCCTGCGACGAGACGACGCTCGACCTGATCGTCCCGTCCTCCTCCACGAGCGCGGCGGCCGTCTCGTCGCAGGAGGTCTCGAGGGCGAGAATCACGCGCCCGCCGGCTGCCCCGTCGGCATCGGGTCCTTCCACATGATCAGGGCGTCCTCGCGGTTGTCGGTGTAGTAGCCGCGCCGCAGCCCGCGGGCCTGGAAGCCGAGGCGCTCGTAGAGCCGGATCGCGTTCGCGTTCGAGACGCGGACCTCGAGCGTGTACCCGCGGCGACTGTCGCTCGACGTCAGCTCGAAGAGCCGTTCGAGCAGGTGCTGCGCGATCCCGCGGCGCCGCTCGGAGGGCGCCACCGCGATGTTCATCACGTGCCAGGCGTCGACGTAGCGGGAGATGATCAGGTACCCGACGAGCACGTCGCTCTCGGTGTCGAACGCACCCAGGCAGATCGAGGACGGCTTGGCGAGCTCGCCCGCGAACATCGAGCGCGACCAGGGCGTCGGGTATGACTCGCGCTCGATCTCCTCGATCCGGTCGAGATCGCGCATCTCGAGGCGCCGCAGCTCGATCGTCATCGCACGGCCCGGTCGGCGTCGGGCACTCGGACGTAGATCGGCTCGACGAGCTCCGCCGGCCCGAACGCGGATGCGAGCGCGGCATGGAAGCGGGCGCGCGGGACGTGGCGCTGATCCTCGTCGGGCGGGACGACAGCTCCTGCGGCCTCGAGAGTCGCGCGATAGCGAACCGCGCCGTCGCCGACGCAGACCGTGCCCGGCTCGAGCGCGAGCGCGTCTGGCGCCAGCGCCCGCGGCACCGGATCGGCGACGAAGATCTCGCGGCGACGCGCGTCGATCACGGGCAGGGCGCCGGGAGCCCCGCCGGCGAGTGCTTCCAGCGTCGACACTCCGGCGACGCCGAGGTCGAGCGCGAGCGCGAGGCCACGCGCTGTGGCGAGGCCGATCCGGACACCAGTGAAGCTGCCGGGCCCAGTTCCGACCGCGAGACCGCCGAGATCGGCGGGCCGGGCCCCCGCTTGCCGAAGCAGCGCGTCGACGTCCTCGAGCAGCGTCACGGCCCGCGACGTCCGCTCGCCGAGCACTTCCCCGTCGTCCACGAGCGCGCTGACGGCGACCTCCGTCGCCGTGTCGAACGCGAGCACGAGGCCTCGGCCCATCGGGCGGAGGTTACCGCCGCGCGCGCTTCTTCTTAGGCTTCGCCTTCACGGTCGTCACGAGCGACCTCACGTAGTTGTTCCGGTCCGCCCGAACGGGCTCGCGCGCCTCGCTGATCACGACCATCCCGTGCTCGAACTGCACCTTGGGCGTCGCGTTCCGCAGCACCGTCCCGGCCCGTGCCGTCACCCGGAACCTGATCGTCACGGACGCGGACGCGCCCACGGCGAGCGTGCCGAGCCGACATCCCACCGCGCCGAAGTTCGCCTCGGCGGGAGGCGTGCACGTTCCCTGGCGGCTGCTGACGCTCGCCACCCGGGTGCCCGCCGGCACGTCCTCGTAGAACAGCACGCCGGGAGCCTCCTCGGGCCCGTAGTTCCGGACCGTCGCCGAGTACGTGAGCGTGCCGCCGGCGGCAACGGGATCCGGAGTGTCCCTGGCCTGGATGCGGAGGTCGGCGAACGGCGACTTGCAAGCCTCCGCCCTCCTCAACGCGTCCGCACGGTGGAAGGCACCGTCGCGGTACGCGGCCGGATGGACGTCCGGCGAGGTGAGGAACGAGCCGCTGAAAAGGGCGAGCCACGATTCCAGGCTGTACTCCACGCCCCAGGCGCCGAGCTCGCTGATCGTGTTGTCGTTGGGACCGCACTGGTGAACCGGCCCTTCGGCGTGCCGCGCCTCGTGGACGAGGACGCCGAGCAGATACAGCACCGGGCCGTTCCAGTTCCGCTTGGGATCGGCGAAGCGTGAGATCTCGAGCACTCCGGTGGGCGGATCGACGACGATCACCCCGGGCGGGCTACAGCAGAACCCGGCCGTTCCGAACGGCAGGTCCGAGATCCGGATCCCGCGGATCGCGTGCGTGAACCAGGCAGAGAGCGTAAGCGGCGTCCAGGGGAGCGGTTGCGAGAACCGCAGCGTGTCGATCACTGTCAGCGTCTGGAATGTCCGCAGCTGGACGGCATTGAGGTCGGCCGAGCCGGAGGCTGCCGTGCACGCGAGCGGGCCGCCCAGCACGGACAGATCGAAGCTGACGGCCGTCCGCGCCTGCACCGCTGCGATCTCGGCGGCGGTCGGGCAGCGCGCGAGGATCGCGTCCACCGGGCTCGCGCGAGTCTGCGCGTGCGCAGGCGCTGCCCCGGCGAACACGATGACGGCCGCAAGAAGTCCGAGCGTCGTCCGCACACGTCGAACCCTAGGCGGTTCCATGAGGCTCCCCTAACTGCTCGACGTCGATCGTCCGCAGATCTCCGCCGCGGTGGAGGAGCCGAACGCCGATCCGTGGCGCCGGAATCGCCCCCGCTCCCGCCTCGGGCCATTCGACGAAGACGACCGCGTCGTCGAAGTACGGCTCGAGATCCCCCCACTCCGCCGCGGACACGCCCTGGAAGCGGTAGAGGTCGAGATGGGAGATCGGCACCCGGCCCTCGTAGCGGTGGCCGATGGTGAAGGTCGGGCTCGTGACCAGACCGTCGTAGCCGAGCCCCCGGCAGGCACCGCGGACGAAGGTCGTCTTCCCTGCGCCGAGATCGCCCGAGACCGTCACCACCTCTCCGGGCCGCAGATCCGCGGCCAGCTCCGCGCCGATCGTCTCGGTCTCGGCGGCCGAAGACGACTCGTGAACCGTCAGAAGATGCTGAGCTGGACCGCGGGCTCGTGCACGACCTCGACGACGACCGGCTCCAGCGCTGGCTCGTCGGCTCCAAGCAGCTCGGGGATGCGCGCGAAGTCCTGCTCGAGCACCTTGAGCATCGCGGGCGTGTACAGCGCAGCGGCCGGGTGGTAGAGCGGATAGAGGAGGACGCGGCTGCCCCCGATCGTGGTCGGCTGCTCGACGCCGTGCACGCGGGTGATTCCGAGCGGCTTTCCGGAGAGCAGCTTCGTGGCGAAGTTCCCGAGGGTCGCCACGATCGCCGGCTGGATGACCGCGATCTGGCGGAAGAGCCAGCCCTCGCAGGCCGAGATCTCGTCGAGCTGGGGGTCGCGGTTGCCCGGCGGGCGCGACTTGAGGACGTTCGCGATGTAGACGTCGTCGCGCGTGAGCCCGATCCCGGCGAGCAGCGTGTCGAGCAGCTTCCCCGCCTGGCCGACGAACGGAATTCCCTGCTGGTCCTCGTGGAAGCCGGGCGCCTCGCCGACGAACATCAGGTCCGCGCTCGGGCTGCCCACGCCGAAGACGGTCCGGGTTCTGGACTCGTGGAGCCGGCAGTTCGTGCACGTCGCGACCTGCGCCCCGAGCGCGGCGAGCTGGTCGGCCTGCGTCAGCTCAGGAGCCGCAGCCACAACTTCCGCCGCAGCATCCGCCGGAGGACCCGCCGCGGAGTGCGGCGCTGCCGACCGCCGAGGGTGCGAACACGGAGAGTTGCTTCAGGACGTTCGAGGCGCCGCACTCGGGACAGGGCGGCTCCTCGCCGTTCCGGACGAGCTCCTCGAAGTGCGACTCGCACTCCATGCACGCGTACTCGTAGATCGGCATCGCTGCCGGAGTCTAGGCACGTGTCCGGACGGGTCGCAAATATGCAGGACATGGACGCCCTGTCGACTCGGCTGGAGGGACGGATCGTCGTGCTCGAGCCGCTCGGCCCGTGGCACGAGGAGCCGCTGTGGGAGGCGGCGCGAGCCGATCCGCACGTGTGGGACTGGATGTGGGTGCGCGGAGGCGACAGTCCCGAGCTCTGGGCGCGCTGGTTCGGTTTCGTTCGCAGCGAGCAGGCAGCCGGCCGGATGGCTCCGTTCGCGCAGGTCGTCGGCGGCGTGCCGCTCGGCAGCACGAGCTACCTGAACTTTCGCCCGAACGATCGCTCCGTCGAGATCGGCAATACGTGGCTGAGCTCGGCGGCATGGGACACCGGCGCGAACGTCGAGGCGAAGTATCTGCTGCTCCGGCACGCGTTCGACGAGCTCGGCCTCTACCGCGTCGAGTTCAAGACCGATGAGAAGAACGAGCGGGCGCGGCGGGCGCTCGCCGCCCTGCCGGCGGAGTTCGAGGGGGTTCACCGTCGTCACATGGTCGTGCGGGAGGGCGAACGGCGCGATTCGGCGTGGTACAGCGTGATCGACGAGGACTGGCCCGAAGTGAAAGCGGCCCTCGAGGCGCGGATCGACCGGAAAGTGGCCTCCGCGGGATAGACTTCTCGCTGCCCGGTATCCGCTAGGGAACTGGAGCGAGACAGATGTTCGAGAGCGTCCAGATCGTCGGTCACGGCCGTGTCGGCTCGGCCATCGCCGCCCGCTTGCGCGAGCGCGGCGTCAGCATGCCCGAAGCCGGCGCCGAGCTCGTCCTGCTCTGCGTGCCCGACCGCGCGATCGCCGAGGTCGCCCAGTCCATCGACCCGGGCCCGTGGATCGCGCACACGAGCGGCGCGACCCCGCTGAACGCGCTCGATCCGCACACGCGGCGGTTCGGTCTCCATCCGCTCCAGACCTTCGTCCGGGACGGCGGTGCCGCGCAGCTCGACGGCAGCTACGCAGCGGTGACCGCCGAAAGCGAGGAAGGGCGGGTGGATGGATTCGCGCTGGCCGAGGCGCTCGGTCTCGAGCCGTTCGCGCTCGCCGAGGATGCAAGGCCTCTCTACCACGCGGGCGCAGCGATCGCGTCGAACTATCTCGTCACGCTCCACGCCGTCGCGAGCGAGCTCTTCGAGGAGGCGGGAGCGCCGCCCGAAGCGCTCGTGCCGCTGATGCGCCGGACGATCGAGAACGGGTTCGAGCTCACCGGCCCGATTGCGCGCGGCGACTGGGCGACCGTGGAGGCTCACCGGCGCGCGATCCGCCGCGTCCGCCCTGAGCTCGAGCCGGTCTACGAGGTGCTGGCGGAGGCGACCGCGCGGTGAGGATCGTCCGGACGATCGCGGAGCTCCGCGACGAGCTGGCCGAAGGTGTCGACGTGGGCCTCGTCCCGACCATGGGCGCCTTCCACGGCGGGCATCTCTCGCTGATCCGGGCAGCACGCGCCGAATCGGAGACCGTCGTCGTGTCCCTGTTCGTGAATCCGGCCCAGTTCGCGGAAGGAGCCGATCTCGATCGCTATCCGCGCGACGAGGAGCGGGACGCGGAGGTCGCGGGGGCGGAGGGCGTCGACGTGCTCTTCGCCCCGAGCGTCGAGGAGCTCTACCCGCCGGACTTCCAGACCTGGGTCGAGGTGGAGGAGCTCTCACGTGGGCTGGAAGGCGAGTTCAGGCCCGGCCATTTTCGCGGCGTCGCCACGGTCTGCCTCAAGCTCTTCAACATCGTCCGGCCGAGGCGCGCCTACTTCGGCCAGAAGGACGCGCAGCAGGCCGCGGTCCTGCGGCGGATGGTGGCCGACCTGAACCTCGACGTCGAGCTGCGCGTCCTGCCGACCGTGCGCGACGCCGACGGGCTCGCGCTCTCCTCCCGCAACGTCCTTCTGTCCCCGGCGGACAGGGCCCGGGGTCTGACCCTCGCGCGCGCCCTGCACGCCGGCGCGACGTCCGACGATCCAGTCGCAACGGCGCTGGCGGCCCTCGACGGGCTCGAGGTCGACTACGTCGCGGTCGCCGAGTTCGACCCACCAGTCCTCGCCGGCGCGGTCCGCGTCGGCTCCACTCGCCTGATCGACAACGTCCCCCTCGAAGGAGCGAAACGATGAGCACCCGCCCGCGCAAGCCCGCCCCGAACACTCCGGCCCCCGGAAAGCTGGCGGTGCCCGAGCTCCTCGAGATGAAGCGCCGCGGGGAGAAGATCGTGATGGTCACCGCGTACGACGCGCCCGGTGCGCGGCTCGCGGACGCGGCGGGGGTCGACCTGATCCTGGTCGGCGACACCGCCGCGATGGTCGTCCTCGGCCACGACTCCACCGTTCCGGTCACCGTGGACGAGATGCTCTTCCTGACGAAGAGCGTCACCCGCGCCGCGCGGAGACCGCTCGTGGTCGGCGACATGCCCTTCGGCTCCTACCAGGTGTCCGACGAGAAGGCGCTCGAGAACGCGATCCGGTTCGTCAAGGAGGCCGGCGCAGACGTCGTCAAGCTCGAAGGGGCCGGGCCAATGGTCTCGCGCGCGCGGGCGATCGTCGAGGCGGGGATTCCCGTGATGGGCCATCTGGGACTGACGCCGCAGTCGGCGACGGCGCTCGGCGGGTTCAAGGCGCAGGGCCGGACGGCGGAGAAGGCGCGGCGGATGCTCAAGGACGCGCACGCGCTCGAGGAGGCCGGCTGTTTCACGCTTGTCCTCGAGGCCGTCCCCGCACCGGTCGCCGCGCGCATCACCGAGGCGCTCGAGATCCCGACGATCGGGATCGGCGCCGGGGCCGACACCGACGGCCAGGTCCTGGTCTACCACGACATGCTCGGGCTGTACGAGGGCCGCTCGCCGCGCTTCGTCAAGCAATATGCGGATCTTGCGGCGGAGACCCGGCGGGCGCTGGAGGAGTACGTCGCCGACGTCCGGGGAGGGACCTTCCCGGAGGAGCAGCACACCTACTCGATGCCCGCGGAGGAGCTCGAGGCGTTCGAGACGGAGTTCGCCGCGGAGACCGACGCGCCGCGTTAGCCCGACCGTTACTGTTCGCCGTCGATGTTGCGGGCGAGGGGCAGAGCGTGAGCACGCCGAGCGGCCGACGCCGGCGGCGGATGAACGACGCGGTCGCGGAGGTCGGGATCGTCCTGGCGATGCTGTTCCTCATGTTCGCGAGCGCGATCGCGGGCTTCGCCGTCGGACGGCACACCGGGGGACACGGCAAGAGCAGCTCAGCCGCGAGCACGCAGACTGCTGCGGCGAGCACTGCGTCCGCGACGACGTCCACCGAGCAGACGACGAGCGCCGAGCAGACAACGACGGCCGCCGGCGGCGGAACCGCGACCGTCGCCGAGGGGAAGCGGATCTTCGCCTCGGCCGGCTGCGTCGCGTGTCACACGCTGAAGGCCGCCGGTGCGACCGGGAACGTCGGGCCGAACCTGGATGACCGCAAGCCCTCCTACGACAAGGTGATCGAGCGGGTCACGAACGGGAAGCCGCCGATGCCGGCGTTCAAGGGCAACTTGAGCACGAGCCAGATCCAGGCTGTCGCGCGCTTCGTGTCGAGCTCGACCCGCGGCTCCAGCTAAAGGCGAAACAGCGCGACGAGCGCGGCGACGACCGCAAGGGCCGCGGTGAGCGCCGCGACCGCACGTCCCCAGCTCCAACGTTCGACGGTGCGCAGGCCGACGACGAGCAGGACGGCCGTCCAGAGCACGAACCCAAGTTGGAGCGCGTCGAAGACCCGATCGCCGGTCGGAGAGTCGGAGCCGGCGCTTCGGAACGAGTCGCTGCCATAGAGCGCCAGCCGGATCGGCCAGAGCACGAGCAGCGACAGCGCAACGGGCACCAGCGAGAAGCCGAAGATGTGGCGGCCACGGCGGTAGCTCCCCTGCGATCCTGCCGCGCGGGCCCCGAGGTAGACCGCACCGCCCAGGATGAAGTAACCGAAGGCGGCGTAGATGCCGCCCGTGAAGACCGCGAGGACGGGGATCAGGATTCCGTCGATGACCGGGTCGTCCAGCAGGCGGCCGGTCGCAGGGGTTGCGAGGACAGCAGCGACCGCGGCGAGGAAGACGATCGCCGTGAGCGGCTCTTGGCGCGCATCGAGATCGTCCTGCGTGTCCTCGTTGAGCGCGTCGAAGACGCGGCGCGGAGAAGTCAGGACGGCGACCGTCCGGCGCCACCACGCCCGGTCCGCGGGCGCGGACACGTCCTCCTGCACCGAGCTCGTCATCGTGCCGCCAGCGTAACGACGGCCGGCGCTGGGTACGTTCTGCAGGTGCTCGCGATCGTCCTCATCGTCGTCGGCGGTGTCGCCTGCGCGGTGCTCTTCGTCATCGGCGTCGTCGCGCCGGGGCGTTCGCGGAAGGCGCAGCGTGCTGTCGACAAGAAGCTCGGGACGCTGCAGGGCGAAGCCGGGCGCGCGCCCGGGAGGATCGGCAAGTGGCTCGCAAAGCCGTTCGGCAAGTCGGAGAAGGCGACGAACAAGAGCGCCAGAGCCGGCAGGAAGACGCGCTCAAAGCTCCCGCTCTGACGGCCCTGCCTCCTGCGGACAATGTCCGGGGGTCAGACCCACGGACAATGGCTGCGCCGGCCAATGTCCGTGGGTCAGACCCCGGGACATTGGCTGCGCTAGACACGGCTGCCCGAGTCGGACGTGCGGTCAGGCGGCCGCGGCGGCCTTCTGCGGCAGGACGTGCCGTAGGAACTGTCCGGTGAACGAGTCTTCGACGTCCGCAACCTGCTCGGGCGTGCCCACCGCGACGATCTCGCCGCCTGCCTCCCCACCCTCGGGCCCCAGGTCCACGATCCAGTCCGCCTGCTTGATCACATCCAGGTTGTGCTCGATCACGAGCACGGTATTTCCGTTGTCGACGAGCCGCTGCAGCACGTCGAGGAGCTTCTCGATGTCCGCGAAATGGAGGCCCGTCGTCGGCTCGTCGAGGATGTAGAGCGTCTTCCCGGTCGCGATCTTCGAGAGCTCCGACGAGAGCTTCACGCGCTGGGCCTCACCACCCGACAGCGTCGTCGCCGGCTGGCCGAGCTTGATGTAGTCGAGCCCGACGTCGTGCAGCGTCTGGAGGCGCCGCCGGAGCTTCGGGATCTTGGCGAAGAACTGCAGCGCCTCCTCGACCGACATCTCGAGCACGTCCGCGATCGACTTGCCCTTGAACCGGACTTCGAGGGTCTCGCGGTTGTACCGGCGTCCGTGACACGTCTCGCATGGGACGTACACGTCGGGCAAGAAGTGCATCTCGATCTTGATCGTCCCGTCGCCCTTGCAGGTCTCGCAGCGGCCCCCGCGCACGTTGAAGGAGAACCGGCCGGGCTTATACCCGCGCACCTTCGCCTCGGGAGTCATCGAGTAGAGCTCGCGGATGTGGTCGAACAGCTTGGTGTATGTCGCCGGGTTCGACCGGGGCGTGCGCCCGATCGGCGACTGGTCGATGTCGATCACCTTGTCGTAGCACTCGATCCCCTCGCACCCAGCGTGCTCGCCCGGCTTCATCCGCATGCGGTGCAGCTTGTTCGCGAGCGCCTTGTAGACGATCTCGTTTACGAGCGTGGACTTGCCCGAGCCGGACACGCCCGTGACGCAGACGAACTTCCCGACCGGGAACTCGACGTCGATTCCCTTCAGGTTGTGCATCGTCGCACCGCGTACCCAGAACGAGCCGTTGTCCTCCTCGCGCCGCTCCGGGATTGCGATCGTGCGCTCCCCAGAGAGGAACTGCCCCGTGATCGACTTGCGATTCCGCTCGACCTTCGCCGCCGGCCCCTCTGCCACCACGTGCCCGCCGTGCTCGCCCGCCCCCGGGCCCATGTCGACCAGCCAGTCGGCCTCGCGCATCATCTGCTCGTCGTGCTCCACTACGACGACCGTGTTGCCGAGGTCGCGCAGCCGTTCGAGCGTCGCGATCAGCTTGTCGTTGTCGCGCTGGTGGAGCCCGATCGAGGGCTCGTCGAGGATGTAGAGCACGCCGACGAGCTGCGAGCCGATCTGCGTCGCGAGCCGCAGGCGCTGCGCCTCGCCGCCCGAGAGCGTCTTCGCGGCGCGGTCGAGTTGCACGTAGCCGACGCCGACGTTGTCCAGGAACGTCAGGCGCGCACGGATCTCCTTGACGATTCGCTCGCCGATCAACTGCTCGGTCGCCGTCAACTCGAGCTCGTCGAGGAACTCGAGCGCCCGTGAGACCGACATCTTCGTGAACTCGTGGATCGACTTGTCGCCGACGGTCACCGCGAGCACCTCCGGCTTCAGCCGCGCGCCCCGGCAGACAGGGCAGGGACGGAAGCTCATGTACTCCTCGATCCGCTCGCGCTGCGTCGAGGAGTCGGTCTCCTTGTAGCGCCGCTGGAGGCTCGAGACGATGCCTTCCCAGGCAAGCATGTACGAGCGGCGGCGGCCCATCCGGTTGCGGTACTGGACGTAGACGCGCTCGCCGTGCGTGCCGTAGAGGAAGAGGTTCTGCTGCTCCTCGGTCAGGTCTTGCCACGGCTTGTCGAGATCGATCTCGTACCGCTCGCCGACCGCGTTGATCACCGACTCGTAGAAGCTGGAGTTGCCGAGCGACCAGGGCACGAGCGCGCCCTCGCCGACCGAAAGCGTCGGGTCGGGGACGACGAGATCCGGATCGATCTCCTGCTGCGCGCCGAGCCCGGTGCAGCGCGGGCACGCACCGTGCGGCGAGTTGAAGGAGAAGATGCGCGGCTGCAGCTCGGGCAGCGAGACGCCGTGGTCGGGGCACGCGAACTTCTCGCTGAAGAGCATCGACTCGCCGTCGATCACGTCGATCGCAACCAGGCCGTCCGCGAGCGCCGCGGCGGTCTCCACCGACTGCGCGAGGCGCGTGCGGAGATCCTCCTTCATCGAGAGCCGGTCGACCACGACCTCGATCGTGTGCTTGAACTTCTTGTCGAGCTCCGGCGGCTCCTCCAGCAAGTGGAGCTCGCCGTCGACCTTCACCCGCGTGAAGCCGTCCTGTCGGAGCTCCTCGAAGACGTCCTTGTACTCGCCCTTGCGGTCGCGCACGACAGGCGCGTTGACGGTGAACTTCGTCCCCTGGGGCAGCCGCAGGATCTGGTCGACGATCGACTCCTGGCTCTGACCCGCGATCGGCTTGCCGCAAATCGGACAGTGCGGATGGCCGATGCGCGCGTAGAGGAGGCGGAGGTAGTCGTAGATCTCCGTGACGGTGCCGACCGTGGAGCGCGGGTTGCGCGAGGTGGTCTTCTGGTCGATTGAGATCGCCGGACTGAGGCCGTCGATCGAGTCGACGTCCGGCTTCTCCATCATCTGGAGGAACTGGCGCGCGTAGGCCGAGAGCGACTCGACGTAGCGCCGCTGGCCCTCCGCGTAGATCGTGTCGAAGGCAAGACTCGACTTCCCGGAGCCGGAGAGCCCGGTGATGCAGATCAAGGCGTTCCGCGGCAGGCGGACGGTGATGTCCTTCAGGTTGTGCTCGCGGGCGCCGTGGACGATGAGCTCGTCGGAGGCAGCCATTCGGGACGGTATTGTACCTTGCGAACACGTGTTCGGAAAGGGCAAGTGCGACGGACCACGGATAGTCGTCGGGGTCGTCGACCAGTCCGGCCCGGACGGGGTTGTTCAGCACGTAGGCAATTGTGTTCACCAGCTGCTCGTCCGTCTCGATCACCCAGGACGCGAACCGAGCGCCGAAGAGGTGACCGGTGCGCTCGTGACGGTTGTTGAAGCGTTGCGCGTACTCCCCGTGGAGGTACTGGATTCCCTCGGAAAGCCTCGGCTGCGTGGTGTCGAGGACAAGATGGACGTGATTGCCCATCAGACAGAATGCGTGGCAGCTCCAGGCGTGGCGCTCGACGGTCTCGGCGAAGAGGCCGAGATATGCGACGCGGTCGTGGTCGTCGCGAAAGATCGCGGTACCGTCCACGCCGCGCGCGGTCACGTGGAAGTAGCCGTCGGGAAGCTGGGTTCGAAGGATGCGCGGCATCGCGTCGAGCCTACGAGCCGACGGCGGTCGCCACACGCGCTGGAGCGAGATCGACACGCTTTCGGCACGTTTTCGCTGTCCACAGAGGACAATGACCCTGGGTCTGACCCCAGGACAGTGTCCGCCGGAGACGTGGCGTTAGGCGCCGAGACGAGCGACCAGGCCGCACACGCGACGGGGCTCGGGCACGAAGTCGATCTCGAGCTCGCCGGCCACCAGTGTTCCGTACCCGGAGAACCGCCCAAGCAGCGTCTGCTCGAGCTCGATCGTGCCGATGCGCGAGAGCCTGACCCCGGCCGCCCGCCGCCGGAGCGTGCCGTGCACCACGTACAGCTTCTGCGTCGTCACCACCACGTGCGTCCGCTCCCACTGCCAGACCGCCACGAGCAGCACGACGGCGCCGATTGCGAGGATCGCCGCACCGACGATCGGCAGAGGCCAGCCGCCCATCAGCGCCGCCCCACCGAACAAGCCGAGCGCCGCCGCCTGCGCCACAGGCCGCAGCAGCACGATCCCGTGCCGGCGGGAATCCAGGCAAATGCGTTCGTCGGGCTCACTCAGCATGGGTTTGCGCACTTCGGCGTACGGCGAGGAATCCCTGGTGATCACGGAAACCGCGCGCCGCGCGGCCATAGCGACGCTCGTCGTCGGCGGCATCGTCGTCGTCGCGCTGGCTCTCTGGGAGCTCAAGCTCCTCGTCTCGTTGCTCTTCCTCGCCTTCATCATCGCCGCCGCCATGCGCCCGGGCATCGACGCGCTGCATCGGCGGCGGATCCCGCGCGCGGTCGGCGTGGGGATCCATTACGTCATGCTCGCCGGCCTCGTCGCCCTCTTCCTCTGGGCGGTCGTCCCCCGCGCCCTGAGCCAGGTTCAGGCCGCCGCCGGGAACCTGCCGCAGACGAGCTCCGAGCTCCGCAACGCCGCCCGCGGGAGCACGGGGCTGAAGCACGACGTCCTCGTGAGCCTCGAGCGGCGACTGAAGAACCTCCCGTCGGCGACCGACCTCGTCCGCCCGGGTCTGGCTCTGACGGTCAAAGCCTTCGAGGCACTCGTCGCGGTCTTCTTCGTGCTGGCGAGCGCGGCCTACTGGATCTTCGAGCGCGACCGCGCAGTCGACCTCGTCTGCTCGCTGCTCCCGCGGCCGAAGAGGAAGACCGTGCGCGACACTTGGACGCTGATCGACCTCAAGCTCGGCGCGTACGTCCGCGGCCAGGGCATCCTGGTCATCCTGGTCGGGACGCTTCTCTCCCTGGCCTTCCTGCTGGTCGGAGAGCCCTACTGGATCCTCGTCGGATCGTTCGCCGGGCTGGTGGAGATCGTCCCCGTGATCGGGCCGCTGGCAGCCGGGGCTCTGGCGATCGGCGTCGGGCTCACCGACTCGGTCCGGACAGCCGTGCTCGCCGGCGTCGCTGTCCTCGTCGTGCGCCTGATGGAGGACTACATCATCATGCCGCGCGTCCTCGGCGACGCGGTCGGCCTCTCGCCGCTGCTCGTCCTCTTCTCGGTCACCGCTGTCGGCCTGCTGTTCGGGGGCTTCGCGGTCATCCTCGCGATCCCGATCGTCGCCGTCCTGACGACCCTGATCGACGTGGTCGTGCGCGACCGGGATCCGGCGGAGGAAGAGGTCCCGACCGTGCTGTTCCCCGCGAAGGAGGCGGAGACGTAGCTCAGGCGGGCTTGCGCCAACGGCCGAAGATCAGTCCGCCGAGCGTGAAGCCGAGCCCGAAGGTCCCGACGGAGAACGCGCCGATCGCAACCGCCTTACGTCGCGTCGAAAGCCGCTGCCAGCGGCCCAAGGCCTCCTGCTCGTCGCTCGTCAGCGGCTCGCCGCGCCGTTGCTTGCGCAGCGCGCCGCCCGCCCTCATGCCGAGGTAGAGGTCGTCGAAGAGCTCGGTGGACTCGTCCTCCATCAGACGTATCTATAGCCTGATTCGCCCGTGCCGACACGCATCCTCCACGTCTCGGACCTCCACACGGGCACGCGCGAGGACCCGGTCGTCGAGCGCGCGCTCGCGACTCTGACCGAGCGCGTGGACCCGACACTGATCGTTGCGAGCGGCGATCTCACGCACCGAGGGCGCCGCGACCAGCACGAGCGGGCCGCGGCCTTCCTCCGCGGGTTCGGGAAGCCGGTGCTCGCGATCCCCGGCAACCACGACATCCCGTATTCGTTCCCCGCACGCTTCACCCGCCCGTGGGCGGAGTTCGACCGTCTCTGGGAGACGACCGAGCCGGAGTACTCGACGGACGGCCTCTATGTCGCCGGCCTCAACTCCGTGCGCCCCTGGCGCCACCAGTCGGGGGCGGTCCGCGACGCGCAGCTCGCCCAGCTCGCGGAGCGCTTCGCCCAGGCGCCGGAAGGAACGTTCAGGATCGCCGTCCTGCACCACCACCTGCTCGGAGCCCCGTGGCGGTCGCGCAAGAAGCCGGTCGCCCGGAGGAACCACGTGCTCCGCTCGCTCGTCGAAGCCGGGGCGGAGCTGATGCTCGCAGGGCACATCCACCAGGCCGCGGTCAGCGAGCACCGCGACTTCGTCGTCGCAATGGGCGGCGAGAAGGGCGCGGTCGTCTCGATCGCCCCCGGGCTCGGCCAGCCCAGGCCAAACCGGCTCGGCGAGGCGCGCGGCCTTCACGTCTACGAGGTCCAGCCCAACCGGCTGCGCGTCCACACCTACATCTGGCGCGAGGACGACTGGGGGCTCACGGCCGAGCGCGAGTTCCCGCGCGGCCGTGAGCCCCTCGAGGTCGAGTCCGTCTAGACGGTAGACGCGGTTCGGCCGTGGCCGGCGAGCATCCGGCCGACGAGCGCACCCAGGACGACCGCAACGATCACGCCCACGATGAAGCCGAGCACGCCGTGGAAGATCAGCCCTGCGATCAGAAGCGAAGCGATGCCGATACCGATCGTCAAGAGGATGCCCATGGGGTCCCGGCCGGGATGGAACAGGCGGCCGAGTGCACCCACGATGGCACCCGCGATGATGAGTCCGATGATGTATCCCATGCGCGCCTAGTCTCCGCCCGCCGGTCCGGGCAAACGTCTACTGCGCCAGCAGCTTCGAACGCTTCTCGTTCAGCTCCTCGTCCGTGAGGAGATTCGCGCGATGGAGGTCGAGGAGCTTTGCGAGCAGCTCCTGAGTCTCGTCGGCCGGCTGCTCGGTCCCCGGCGTCTTCTGCCGCGCCGCGATCTGCTCCACGAGGGTCTTGTCGGGGTCGAGCCCGGCCTTGCGGAGCCGCGCGCGGTAGTGCTCGATGCCGATCCCGCGTCGGGGCGGGCGCAGGGGATCAGGCCCGGTGATGGGCCGTTGCTGGACGAAGCGCCGGTACGCGATCACGAGGAGGATCGCCGTGCCCAGCGACGCGAACGAGATCACGAAGCCGTTGCCGCCGCTCAATGCTCCTCCGACGACCGCGCCCACGACCGAGCCCACCAGCCCGATCGCGATCGTCAGCCAGGCGGGCATCGGGTCCGGCCCGGGAACCGCGAAGCGGGCGAGCGCGCCCGTGAAGAACGCGGACAGCATGATCGCCACCACGATCGAGAACGTGCTTGCGGCGACGAGGCCTGTCATACGGAGGCGACCGCGAGGAGCTCGCGCCGCAAGTCCTTGATCTCGTCGCGCAGCTTGGCGGCATACTCGAAGCGCAGCTCCTCGGCCGCGACGAACATCTCCTGCTCGAGGTCGACGATCAGCTTCTCGAGTTCCGCCCCGCTCATCCCCTCGACTTCCTTACGGCCGCGCCGACGCTTGCCGGGCACGTGCGGCTGCTCGAGCGTGAGGAACTCGGCGATGTCGGAGATGCCCTTGACGATCGAGACCGGCGTGATCCCGTGCTCCTCGTTGTACGCGAGTTGGATCGCGCGCCGGCGCTCGGTCTCCTCGAGCGCACCCTTGATCGCCTCGGTCATCTTGTCGGCGTACATGAGCACCTTGCCGTTCAGGTTGCGGGCCGCGCGCCCGATCGTCTGGATCAGCGCCGTCTTGCCGCGGAGGAAGCCCTCCTTGTCGGCGTCGAGGATCGCGACGAGCGAGACCTCCGGCAGGTCGAGCCCCTCCCGCAGGAGGTTCACTCCGACGAGCACGTCGTAGTCGCCGAGCCGCAGTTCCCGGATGATCTGGATCCGCTCCAGCGTGTCGATCTCGGAGTGGAGGTAGCGCGCCTTGACGCCGCTCTCCAGGAGGTAGTCGGTCAGGTCCTCGGACATCTTCTTGGTCAGCGTCGTGACCAGGACGCGCTCGCCGACCTCCTCCCGCTTGCGGATCTCGTTCAGCAGGTCGTCGATCTGGTTCTTCGTCGCGCGCAGCTCGACCTCGGGGTCGACCAGGTAGGTCGGGCGGATCAGCTGCTCGGCGATCTTCGTCGAATGGCGCAGCTCGAACGGTCCCGGCGTCGCCGAGACGAACACGAGCTGCGGGACCTTCTCGAGGAACTCGTCGAAGCGGAGCGGCCGGTTGTCGAGCGCCGAGGGCAGACGGAAGCCGTAGTCGACCAGGGTCTGCTTGCGCGAGCGGTCGCCCTCGTGCATCCCGCCGACCTGCGGCACGGTCTGGTGCGACTCGTCGACGAAGATCACGAAGTCCTTCTCGAAATAGTCGAGGAGGGTGAACGGATGCGTGCCCGGCCCACGGCCCTCGAGGATGCGCGAGTAGTTCTCGATCCCGTTGCAAAACCCCAGCTCCTGCATCATCTCGAGGTCGTATTCGGTGCGCTGGCGGATGCGGTGCGCCTCGAGCATCCGCCCCTCCGCCTCGAAGTGCTTGACCTGCTGCTCGAGCTCGTGCCGGATCTCGTCGACCGCACGCTCGATCGTCGGCTTGGACGTGACGTACTCGGTCGCCGGCCAGATCGCGAGGTTGTCGAGCCGCGCGAAGACCTCGCCGGACACCGGGTCGAAGTGGGTGATCTGCTCGACCTCGTCGCCGAAGAACGAGATGCGGTACGCGGTCTCCTGGTTCGCCGGCTGCACCTCGACGACGTCGCCCTTGACGCGGAAGCGGCCGCGGCCTAGCACCGCGTCGTTGCGTACGTATTGCGAGTCGATCAGCTTGCGCAGGACGAGGTCGCGGTCGTGCTCGGAGCCCACCTCCAGATAGGTCATCCGCTCGCGCCACTCCTCGGGCGAGCCGAGGCCGTAGATGCACGACACCGAGGCGACGACGATCACGTCGCGGCGTGTGAAGAGCGCCGAGGTCGCCGCGAGCCTGAGCCGCGCGATGTCGTCGTTCTGGGACGAGTCCTTCTCGATGTAGAGATCGGCCTGCGGCACGTATGCCTCGGGCTGGTAGTAGTCGTAGTAGGAGACGAAATACTCGACCGCGTTCTGCGGGAAGAACTCCCGGAACTCGTTGCAGAGCTGCGCGGCAAGCGTCTTGTTGTGCGCGATGATCAGCGCGGGCTTCTGGACCTCCTCGATGATCCACGCCATCGTCGCCGTCTTGCCGGTGCCCGTCGCGCCCAGCAGCGTCTGGTAGCGCTCGCCCGCGAGCAGCCCTGCGGAGAGCTCCTCGATCGCCCGCGGCTGATCGCCGGTGGGCGCGTAGTCGGCTGATGTTTTGAGCGGCGGCACTTCAGGGACAGGTTAGCCGCCGTGCCCGAGGTCGCAGAGCACCCGCCTTACGCCGCTTACGCGCAGATCGTGGCCACTTTCGCGGGCGCTCTCGCCGCCGCCGGAGCCCTCGCCAAGGCACTCGACCGCGACCCTCCCTGCGACAACGCTCTGGACCTCGTCGTGCTTGCCGGAGCGACCTTCAAGGCCGCGCGCACGATCGCGCGAGACGACGTCACGAGCTTCGTCCGCGCGCCGTTCGTCGAAGGCGAGGCGGGTGCCGGACAGGAGGAAGAGCCCAAGCGGACCGGCGGAATGGAGCAGGCAATCGGCGAGCTCGTCACCTGCACGCGCTGCGTGGGGACCTGGGCGGCCGCGGGCCTGACGGCGACGCAGATCGTCGCTCCCCGCGTGGGCCGGATGCTCACCTGGACGCTCGCGGCGGCCGCGGCAAACGACTTCCTGCAGGCCGGCTTCGCCGCGCTGGCCAACAAGTCGAACGAGCTGAAGACGAGGTCGGCCTAACGCCGGTCCGCGCTGAGGCGCTCGCGTGCGATCGCGAGGAGATCCTGGAGCGGACGACAGACCACGCAGTCGTACGTCCGGACGGTCTTGTCCCGTGAGGCGGTCACGACGCGGAAACCGCTCGGCGCCCATTCGGCGTCGGTCAACAGGTCGGAGTGCCCGCGCAGATAGAACAGCAGGCGGCCGGTGTCTGTGGGCCAGACGGCCGCGCTGATGGGGCCGGCCGTCACGATCCAGCGGCCGTCGGCACTGAACGAGGCCCGCGTCACGGAGCCGAAGTGGCCCACCAGGACGTGGAGCCGCTTCCCGGTTTCGGCATCCCACACGACCACGTTTCGCGAGGAGCCGGCCGAGGACGCAACGAGCCGCTTCCCGGCCGGATCGAAGCGCAGGTCGAGGATGGGCGAGGGGTGGTCGCGGAACGACCGCTGCAGCTTTCCATGGTCGTCCAGGATCCGGATCGTCCCGTCCGCGGATCCCAGCGCCAGACGCCCAGGCCCGAGGGCGACGCTGGTCACGGGCCCGGGATCGACGATCGTGGCGACGACCCTCCGGCCTGCGACGGTCCGGACCTCGACGGCGTCGCGCCAGGCGACCGCGAGCCGCCGCCCGTCCGAGGAGAACTGCAGCGCCCGGACATTGGGGCCTAGTCCGAGGCTGGCAACGCGCGATCCGTCGAGCGGGTCAAGCCGGAGCATGCCGCCTCTACTCGCGGTTGCGACGGCCGAGCCGTCGGGCGAGATCGCCGCGAGATCGACCCGCGACGGGAACGTGACCGACTCGAGCGTCCGGCCGCCGGCCAACGCGCGCAACCGCGCGCTGCTCGGCGTGACATCGACGAGCCGTCTCGCGCCCACGATCCGGGCCGCGAGCACCCCACTTCGCTCGCGCGCAACGGGCTCGAGCACCTGTTCGATCCGAGCGTCCCAAAGGCGCGCCGTCCCGTCCGAGCTTCCGGTGACGACCGATGTCCCGTCCGGGCTGAAGGCGGCGGTCAACACCCCATCGCGGTGGCCGGCCAGCACCGCGGCGATCCGGCCGGCCTCCACCCCGAGCGTGCCCCAGATCCGCGCCGTCCGGTCGAGGCTCGTGCTGACGAGATACGCGCCGTCGGGGCTGAAGGACACGTGCGTGAGCGGGTTCGTGTGCCCGACGAAGAAGAAGTAGCGGCCTCCCGTTGGCACGCGCCAGACGCGCACACCCCCGTCGGTCGACGCCGTCGCGAGCAGCGTGCCGTCGGGACTGAACTCCGTGTCGACGAGCGACCCGCCGCCGTCGTCGAGCACGATTGCCTTCCCGGTCCCGTCCGAGCGCCAGACGCGGCTGCTCCCGTCGCGGCTTGCGGCAGCGACCCACCTTCCGTCGCGGGAGATGTCCACGTCGGAGACGCCGCGTCCGGGGAGGACCCGGCGGTGTGCGGGATGCTCCAGGTCGTAGAGCGCGGCTTGGCGACGTCCGCCGCTCCCGGCGACGATCGCAGCCGCGCGACGGCCATCCTCACCGACCACGAGCTTCAGGACGCGACCGGCGCGCGGCAGGATCCGGATGCGAGTCCGTCCACGCCAGACACCGATCTCCGACGCGCCCGCTGCGACGACGGTTCCCGGCCCTATGGCGGCAGCGCGGATAGGCCACGGCGCCCGCCGGACGGCGAGGAGCTTCCCATCCACCGACCGCCAGCGCAGCTCGCGTCCCTCGACGGTGCGTATCCCGTTGCGCCCGTCGAGCGCCACGACAGGACCAGCCTGACGCATCGCGAACAGGCGCCGCCCGGTTCGTGCATCCCAGCTGGTGACACTCCCGCCGGGTGTGCTCGTGAGCACCTCGCGCCCTCCCGCGGTGAAAGCGGCCGCCGCGACCGCAGCTCCCGCCGGCAGGACATGCCGGAGGCGAGCCGCGAGCAACGCGCGGCGAAGCACAGCTTCTGTGTCTGTCGTCGGCTCCAGCCCAGCGGCCCGCACGGCAAGCGCGAGCGACGTCTGCGGATCCGCGTCGAGCTCCGACAACGCACGCGCGGCGAGAGCACGCGCCTGAGCCGACCTTGCGGCACGGCGCGCATCGCCGCGCTGCGCCAGAGCGAAAATCGCGATCCCGGCCACAACCGCGAGGGCGATCGCGGCTAGCGCCACGAGGACGAGCGCTCGCCGGTGACGCCGCTCGGCGTCGCGCAGGTCCCGCTCGGACTCCCACCCTGCGCGCCAGGCGAGGACCGCGTCGGCCAGGACGTCGTGGAAGATTTCGAAGCGCCCGCCGGAGCCGTCGCCGTCCGCAAGCGGCCGCAGGACGCGCTCGTCGGCCAGATGGTGGACGACGTCGCGCAGTCTGGTCTCGTCCGCACCCGCATACCGCGCCAGATCCGCAATTCCGTGCGCGATCTTCGTCCCCGACGGAGTGACCAGGTGATTGAAGAGCGCGGCGGCCGTCTCCTTCTGCTCGTCGTCCAGGCCGGCGAGCGCGCGCTCGAGGTGTTCCTCGACGATCCGCTCCGCGCCGCCGAGCTCTTCCAGCGTCGAGCTCGCGAGCTTGGTGCCTCCCCGCTCGCGCTCGACCTGCCAAAGGCGCTCGAGGACGAGCTGGAGATAGGGGGCCTCGACCCGCTCGCGGCTGTCCTCGGTCTCCACCGCACCCTGACCGGCGAGCCCGTAGTCGATCCGCCCGGCGCCGACCTGGTCGAGAACGGTCTCCACGAGCTGCGGCTCGGCCGTGAAGCGCTCGCCACCGAGCCGGTGGTACTGCTCGAGCGGGAGCACGATCGCCGACCGGCCGGCTTCGCGATCGAGGTGATCGAGCCGGAGGTAGTTCGAGAACAGGCGCGGAATGCGAGTCTTGAAGGCATCCAGCGACGCGAGCGCCTCGTCGCGTACCCCGAGCAGGACGTTGATGCGGAGCTCCGGCCGGTTCACCACCTCGGCGAGAGCGCGCAGAAAACGATCGTCGCCGCCGCGGCCGTGGTAGAGGAAATACTCCTCCAGCTGGTCGAGAATCAGGTAGAGGTCGCCGCCGAGCTGACCCGCCCAGTGACCGAGCACGTCGGGGAGGGATGCGTCCGGCGGGGGCGCTTCCGCGGTCTCGAGCAGAGCGCGAGCGCACTGCTCCGTGGCGGCCTGAATGCCCGCGGTCGGGTCGTCGCGCCACGAGCTGAAGACAACGACGCCGAGCTCGGGTGGTCCGCCGACGGTCACGCTCGCTCGGGCCTGCTCGCGGAGCGTATGGGCGACGCCGCAGCGCAACAGCGAGCTCTTCCCGACCCCGCTCGGGCCGTAGAGCACGGTCAGCCGAGCGGCCATCAAGTTCGCGGTCACCAGCGCCGTATCGCGTTCCCGGCCGAAGAAGAAGAGCGCGTCGAGCTCGGAGTCCTCGAACGGGACGAGGCCCTTGTACGGGCTGGCCGGAAGGAAGACGACCGCGCGGCTCACGCGGGAACCTCCGGGATCAGCAGCTCCTCGGCGCGCTTCCTCAGCTCACCCACGTACTCGTCGAGTGGGACGACGAACACGTCCACGTCGCGCTCGCGCCAGAAATCGCGCGCCAGCGGACCGGGCGCCGGCTCCACGGCCCACGACCGGTACGCGACCCGGTCGCGGCCCCAGACGCGCCGCAAGAAGACCCGCAGGTTCCATTCCTCCAGGGCGTAGCCGAGGAAGAGGAAGTGACTCCGGCGCAACCGTGCGACGAGCGTGACCGGGATGACGCTGGCGATCTCCGCCTGGGTCAGGTAGTCGATGTAATCGTCCTCGCTGATGACGAAGCTGTCCCACACGCGGGCCGGGTCCCGGTCCGCGTGCCCGTGGATCTTCAGGAGAACGGGCCGGTGCTCGAGATCGAGGTTCGCGTACGCGTTCGGCTCGTCGATCACGCGCGGGTCCCCGCCGGCGGGGACGTGCAGGAATTTGCCGCGGTCAGGCCCCTCCGCGAGGTACGAGACCACGTCGAGCTCCTCGCCGGCAGCGTCGAACGCACGCTCCAAGGTGTCGTCGTATGCGGTCGAGACGAGCAGTTGCTGAGGCAGGCCTCGCGCCCGAAGCAGGGGCGGTAGCGAGGCGAGGAACCGGTGGACCGGCGCGGGCGCCTGCTCGCGCTCGAACAGGGCATGGAGCTCGTCGTAGAGCGGCCCGACCCCACGCGTGAGCACGATCTGCTGCGAGATCTTCGTCAGCGCGGGCTCGTGGTCCAGCCCGAAGGAGCCGGCGAGATGCGCTGCAACCTCGCGCGCGGCCGGAAGGCCCGCGTCAGGCCCGAGCACCGTGACGAGACGCGCCGCGGCCAGCGCGCGCACGACCTCGTCGTAGTGGTCCTCGACGGCGCGAGCGGGCGAGCGCGGCTGCAGTCCCCCCTCTTGCCGCAGGATTGCCGCGTGAAGCTGTTGGAGCGGCGGGCTCGGCTCGATCCCGAGCTCTTGTACGAACGCTCGGCGAGCCTCCTGGTACGCCGCCAGCGCCTCGGCCTGTCGGCCCGAGCGGTAGAGCGCGAGCATCAGCTGTCCCCTCAGTCGCTCACGCAACGGGTGACGGGATACGAGGAGCTCGAGCTCGCCGACGAGCTGGTTCGCGGTGCCCTGCTCGAGGGCCGCGTCGACCCGGTCCTCCAGTGCGACGACCCGTAGCTCTTCGAGCCGGCGGGCATCGGCCTGCGCGAAGGACTCGGTTTCGAAGTCTGCGAGGGGCGGGCCGCGCCAGAGGTCGAGCGCCTCCGACAGCGTGCGCAGCCGGTCGCCGGGCTCCTGTTCCCGAGCCTCGCCGAGCAACTGCTCGAAGCGGGCCAGATCGAGCTCCTCGGGCTCGACACGCAAGACGTAGCCCGCAGGGCGGGTCACGACGCGATCCGCTCCGAGCTTCTTTCGGAGCTGCGAGATCGAGTTCTGCAGGGAGGCGGTGGCCGTCCGCGGTGCCTGCTCCCCCCAGAGCTCGTCCACGAGCCGCTCGGTCGAGACGACCTGGTTTGCGCGCAGAAGCAGCACCGCGAGCAGCGCACGCTGCCTTTGCCCGGCGACCTCCACCGGCTCCCCCGAGTCGTCGACGACCTCGAGCGGGCCGAGGATGCGGAACTCCATCTCGCCCTTTGTAACAGCGTTGTCCGGTGACGCCTAGTGGGCGGCCGGGCGCCGTTAGCGATCCATTAGGCGCCTGTTGAGGCCCCGTTGGAGCTCCCCCGGACGGTGGCCTCATGGCTACCGCACACCTCACCCACCAAAGCGGCGCACGGCGCCGCGCCCGTTGGATCGGAATCGCAGCGGCGGGCTTCGTCCTCCTCATCGCTATCGCCGCGACGCGTACGAACGTCGCAGCTTCGGCAACCGCACAGTCGCGGACGAAATCCTCCGACTGCTCCGGGGCGCGCGCAACGCTCGCCTGGTCGAGCGCCGAAGGCACGCTCGAGCAGACCCGGACGGTCAGCGCACCGAGCCCGCGCCTCGATGCCGGCTCTTACGGTTGGCCGCTCAAGCCGTTCAACCGCCAGCACCCGGTCCGCGCGTTCTTCAACGACCCGCGCGTCGGCGACGGCGGCTCGCACGCGTTCCATTTCGGGATCGACATCTCGGCGCCCGACGGCACGCCTGTGTACGCCGTCGAGGCCGGAACCGTATTCCGCGAGGGTGGGCGCGCGGTCGCCGTCCTGGCGCCGGGCGGCCACACGATGGGCTATTGGCACGTCGTCCCCGTCGTCGAGAACCGACAGTGGGTGAACCTGCACCAGCTGCTCGGCCACGTCGAGAAGAGCTGGGAGCACGTCCACCTGGCCGAGCGCTCGGGCGGCCTCTACGTCAATCCGCTGCGGCCGGGCGGGCTCGGCCCCTACGCGGACCGCATGCCGCCGACGGTCGCCGGAATCGACTTCGCACCCTCTCCGCGCGGATTCGATCTCGTCGCCGAAGCCTACGACATGCCACAGCCGCGCGTCCCCGGCGCATGGGCGGACGAGCCCGTCACGCCCGCACTCGTCAGCTGGCGGATCGTCGGAGTGACGCGCTGGCGGAACGCGGTCGACTTCCGCTCGAGCTTGCTCGACGCCAAGCGGTTCGGCGGCGTCTACGCGCCGGCGACCCGCCAGAACCACAAGGGCGAAGCCGGTCTGTACTGCTTCTACCTGACGCGCGCCTGGCGACCTGCGGCACTCCGGGACGGTTCGTACCAGGTTCAGGTCGCGGCCACGGACACGCGCGGGAATCGCGCGGTCGCGACGACCTCGTTCACGGTCGCAAAGGGAACGCTCCGATGACGGCGCGCCTGGTGCTCATCGTCGCCGCGGTCCTGCTCCTGACGCCGCCCGCGCGGGCAGAACAGTCCCCACAGGCCGTGTCCGCCTATTTCACTGCCCGCAGCTACGGTCCGGGAGAGACCGCCCGGTTGGCGATCGAAGGCAGCGCACAGGGCGTTCGCGGCGCGCTGTTCCACGCCGGACCCGAAGCTCGTGCGACGTGGGCGCCCGGCACGATGAACGGCGTGCGGGTGCCGGACGGCCGGCTGCGCTTTGGGCCGCACGGCGCGACTCTCACCGTCGGCTACTGGGAGAGCGGGCTCTACTTCGTCCGTCTCACCGGTCCGGGTGGCCGGGTCGGATTCGCGCCCTTCGTCGTCCGCGCCCGCCCGCTCGGGACGTCCCGCGTGGCGGTCGTTCTGCCGACCAACACTTGGCAGGCGTACAACTTCCACGACGACGACGGCGACGGGGTCGGGAACTCCTGGTACGCCACGCCTTCCGTGCATACGGTCGAGCTCGACCGGCCCTTCATCGACCGAGGCGTGCCGCCGCACTTCGCCAACTACGACCAGGGCTTCCTGCGCTGGCTGGCGCACACCGACAAGAGCGTGGACTTCCTCACCGACGACGACCTGGAGCGAATGAGCGGCGACAGGCTCGCAGCGCTCTACGATCTCGTCGTCTTCCCCGGCCACGAGGAATACGTGACGCCGCACGAGTACGACGCGGTGGAGCGATATCGCAACCGCGGCGGGAATCTGATGTTCCTCTCGGCGAACAACTTCTTCTACCGGGTGATTCGGCGGGGGACGCGGATCGAGCGCAGTGGCCGCTGGCGCGACCTCGGCCGTCCCGAGGCTCAACTGGTCGGCATCCAATACCTCGACTGGAACCAGCGGCGCTTCAGGAACGCGCCCTACGTCGTCTCAGATGCCCGGGCCGCGCTGTGGGCGTTTGCCGGCACCGGACTCCACCAGGGATCCCGGTTCGGCACGTACGGGATCGAGATCGACGCACGCACGTCCGCCTCGCCGCCCGGAATCCGCGTGCTCGCCCGTGTGCCCGACATCTTCGGCCGCGGTCGCTCGGCGGAGATGACCTACTACGAGACTCGCGCGGGTGCCAGAGTCTTCGCGGCGGGAACGATCAACTTCGGCGGAACGGCGGAGTGGCCTCCGGTTCCCGCGCTGCTCCAGAACCTGTGGAGCCGACTTGTCGCGCCGTAGGCGAACGGCCGCGGCGGCTGCGGTCGTCGTGCTCGCCGCGGGCGTCGTGGCAGAAGTCGTCGTGTACCTGCGGTCGGGGCGGGACGTGATCGGCAACTCCACGGTCGAGTTCCAGCCGAGAGACTTGCCCGCCCGGCCCGAACCGGTAGCCGCTACGCCGTGGCCCACCTGGGGCCTCGACCCCGCACGCGACCGCTCGCTGCCCGCCAGCGCGCCACCGCCATACCGAGTTCGTTGGCGGTTCGCAGGCCGGAGCCTGCTGGAGTTTCCCCCCGCCCTCGCTTACGGCCGAGTCTTCCTCCCGACCTTCGCAGGCCTGCTGGTGGCGCTCGATGCGGACAGCGGAAAGGTGCTGTGGCGGCACGCCTCAGGGCGCTGCGCCTGGGCATCGCCCGCTGTCGCCGACGGCCTCGTCTACCAGACGTTTCTCCTGCGACCGCCCAGGTGCGACCCTGCGCGCGGCCGCGCCGGCACGCTCGTCGCTCTCGACGCAGCGAGCGGCCGAGTCCGCTGGCGCGTCGCGCTCCCGCCGACCGAGTCGTCGCCCTTGGTCTGGCATGGGCTGGTCTACGTCGGCGACTGGAGCGGCCACGTCAGCGCGTTCGACGCACGCACGGGAGCACGACGGTGGAGCATCGTCACGCAGGGCCCGGTAAAAGGATCGGTCGCCGTCGCGGACGGACGCGCGTACGTCGGCGCCTACGACGGGCGCCTGTACGCGCTGGACGCCCGGACCGGCCGCGTGCTGTGGCGCACCTCCTCGCGGTCAAGGCTCGGCAGGCGCGGGGCCTTCTACTCGACACCGGCGATCGCCTATGGGCGTGTCTACCTCGGATCGACCGACGGGAGCGTTTACTCCTTCGGCGCGGTAAGCGGCAAGCTTCGCTGGTCTCACCGGACCGGCGGCTACGTCTACGGGTCTCCGGCGGTGTGGCGGCGGCGGATCCTGGTCGGCTCGTACGACGGCCGCTTCTACGCGCTCGACGCCGCGACGGGTCGCGTACGCTGGTCGTTCGCCGGGGGCGCGCCGATCTCCGGATCGGCTTCCGTGCTCGGCCGAATCGTGTACTTGTCGACCCTCGGCGAGCGAACCTTCGGTCTCGACGCCGCCATCGGCCGCGAGCTCTGGCGGTTCCCGGATGGTAAGTACTCCCCCATGGTCGCGGATGGACGACGCCTCTACTTGACGGGGTACTCCCACCTGTACGCGCTCCTCCCGCGCTGACGAACAAAACCCGCTGGCGGGCGTCCTACACTTCCGTCGTGGTCTCTCGCAGGTTGCTCGTCGCGCTCGTCGCTTTCATCGCCGCGCTCGCCCTCGCAGGCGGCGCCTCGGCCTACGGCTGGCCTCTGCGCCCGTTCGACCGGCCTCACCCGATCCGCGGCGGCTTCGGCGACCCGCGCACGGTCTTCACGCTGGGCTTCTTCTCCGATCCGTGGGCCGGGCCTGGCACCTTCAGCTTCCATAACGGGATCGACATCTCCGCGCGCGCCGGGACACCTGTCTATGCGGTCACGTCTGGCATCGCGCACATCCGGACCGCCGGGCAGGTGGAGGTCGAGTCTCCACTCCCGAACGCCACCCGCAGGGTCTTCCAGTACGAGCACATCACGCCGCACGTGAAGGAGGGCCAGTTCGTCGTGGCCCGCAAGACGATCCTCGGCTTGGTCCAGGCGGCGGCAGGCCACGTCCACCTCACGGAGATCGACGGCTTCCGCGTCACGAATCCCCTGCTCAAGGGGCATCTTGCCCCCTACCGGGACCGGACGCGCCCGAGCGTCGCCGAGATCCTCCTGACGCGGCCTGCGAATGGCGCCGAGGTGGGCTCGGCCGCCGTCTGCGGCCGGATCGCGCTCAGCGCGGAGGCGTTCGACCGGCCGGTGCTGCCCACACCGCAACCGTGGACGGGCCTGCCGATCGCACCGGCGCTCGTGACCTGGAAGGTGACGAAGCTGGACGGCACGGTGCTGATCCCGTCGAGCGCGGCGGCCGACTTCCGGATAACCGTGCCGCCAAATCCGCTGTTCTGGACGGTCTATGCGCGCGGGACGTACCAGAACGCGCCACGCTTCGGGCTGCAGCAGTTTGGCGGCCTGCCGGGACGGTTCCTGTACGTCCTCTCTCCCACGCTCGACACGCGAACGCTTCCGAACGGGGTTGCGCTCGTCACGATCGGCGTGAGGGACGAGCGCGGAAACGTGGGCGGCATGTCGCAGCGGATCTTCATCTACAACAACCCTCGCGGCGCGGCCTGCCCGGAGCCGCCGCCGCCGGCCACGACGACGACCACGACGACGACGACCTCCGGGCCCTAAACGCCGAGCTCACGCCCGTAGGCGTGCCGGTAGATCGTCTTCAGCTCCTCCACGCGGCGCACGTAGTGGCGCGTCTCGGCGAACTGGATCCCGACACCCCGGGCCCGCCAGCCGTCGACGTTCGCCTGGCCCGCGTTGTACGCCGCCAGCGCCGTTTCCTCGTCGCCGTACTTCAGCAGGAGGTGGCGCAGGTACCAGGATCCGTAGCGGACGTTGATCTCGGGGTTGTAGAGGTCGTCGACGCGGAAGCGCGAGCCGCCGGTGTGCAGCGCAATGCCCTTTGCGGTGTCCGGCAGCAGCTGCATCAGCCCGATCGCGCCCGACGAGGAGCGGGAGTCGGCCCGGAACTTCGACTCCTGGTAGATCACGGCCGCGAGCAGAGCCGGGTCGAGGTCGTAGTTCCGTGCGTGCCCCCGCACGATGGATGCGTAGGACAGCGGATACCAGAGGCGCTCCCACCATCCGGGGCGCGCGGTCTGCACGTAGAGGAATCCGCCGGCCAGGGTCCCGACGACGGCCAGCGCCGCGAGGACGCGCCTCATGCGCGCGCCTGGAGCTCGCGCATCACGCCCGCGACGAACGTGTCCAGCTCGTCCAGCGAGCCGTCGTTGACGAACGCATAGTCGGCCTTCGCGGCCTTCTCCTCGTCGGGGAGGAAGCGCCGCTCGCGATCCTCGGTCGCCACGGCCGAGCGGCGGCCGCGCAGCTCGTCCGGCGCCGTGATCGTCACCACGACGTCGAAGCGCGAGTCGCCGCCGACCTCGTACAGGAGCGGCACCTCGGTGACGGCGACCGCGGGCGGCTCGGGTAAGCGCGCGAGCGCGGCGCGCCAGGTCATGTACTCGCGGGCGACCCGCGGATGCAGGAGTGCCTCGAGCCATTCCAGCTCCGCCGCGTCCTCGAAGACGATGTGGCTGATCGCCTCGCGCATCACCGTGCCGTCGTCCCGGAAGACGCGGTCGCCCCAGCGTCCGCGCAGCGCGCCGCGCACCTCCTCGTCTTCGTCGAGGAGCCGGTGGACGATCTCGTCGCTCGACACGACGGCGGCGCCGTGACGTGCGAACGACCGCAACGCTTCGCTCTTGCCGGCCCCGATCCCGCCCGTGATCGCGACCGCGACGGGCCGCGGCATCCCTACTGGTCGGCGGGCGTTACTGAATCGTCGCCGACGACGGCCGCCTCGGCGTCGGCCTCGGGCTCGGCGGTCTCCGCCTGCTGCTCGGGCTCCGCGGTCTCCGCTTCGGCGCTCATCGGCTCGGCCTGGGCCTCCGCGCTCGCAGGCTCGGACTCCTCAGGCGCCTCCTCCGCTGCCGCGGGCTCCTCGAGCAGCGGGGCCGCGTCTGGACCGTCGGTGAAGACGTCCTCCGAGAGATCGAGTCGCGGTGCGGTGTGAACCGACTCGCCTCCGTCGGCGCGCGGCTGCACCTCCGCGTCCTCCTCGACCCGCTTCAGCGAGAGCGAGAGCCGGCGCCGCTCCGCGTCGACCTCGAGGATGAGCACGTTGACGGGATCGCCCTGCGCGACGACCTCGCGGGGATTCTCGACGTGATGCTGCGCCAACTCGGAGATGTGCACGAGCCCTTCCACGCCGGGAAGGATCTCGACGAAGGCGCCGAACGTGACCACCTTCGTGACCCGTCCCTCGACGACGTCGCCCTCCTTGTAGTTCTCGAGCACCTGCTGCCACGGATCGCTCTGGGTCTGCTTGAGCCCGAGCGAGATCCGCTGGCGGTCGCGGTCGATGTCGAGCACCTTGACCTTGACGTCCTGGCCGATCTCGAGCACCTCCGAGGGATGGTTCACATGGCTCCAGGAGAGCTCGGAGATGTGGATGAGGCCGTCCATGCCGTCAAGATCGACGAAGGCGCCGAAGTCGACGATGTTGGAAATCTGTCCGTCGACGACCTGGCCGGGCTCGAGCCGGTCGAGGATCTGCTGCCGCTGCTCCTTGCGCTCGTCCTCGAGGACGGCGCGGCGCGACAGGACGACGTTGTTGCGCGAGCGGTTGAGCTCGATCACCTTGCAGCGGAGCTCCTGGCCGAGGAACTCGTCCAGGTCCTGCACGCGGCGGATGTCGACCAACGACGCAGGCAGGAAGCCGCGCACGCCGAGGTCGAGGATCAGGCCGCCCTTGACGACCTCGATCACGCGTCCGGTGACCGCCTCGCCGCTCTCGGCGGCACCCTCGATCGCCTTCCAGGCGAGCTCGAAGCGGGCGCGCTTCTTCGACAGGATCAGACGCCCTTCGGCGTCCTCCTTCGTCATCACGAGCGCGTCGATCTCGTCCCCGACCGAGACCTCGTCCTCGGGGTTCACGGAGCGGCGAATCGAGAGCTCGGCGACCGGGATGACGCCCTCCGACTTGTAGCCGATGTCGACGAGCACCTCGTCCTTGTCGACTCGCACGACGGTTCCGTGGACGACCTCCCCCTCGTTGATCGTGGGGAAGGTGGCGTCGTAGTTCGGGATCTGCTCCCCCTCGGGGGTGGTGATCCAGACGCCGTCGTCGCTGATTATCGGTTCGGTAGTTGTGGCCACGGTTTCGTTCGCCATCGGACGGCTGACAAGTATAGCCAGGCTGCAGAAGCGCGATTCCGCGCGCTTTTAGCCCTCGCCGTGGCGTGCCGAGAACACGGTCGCGGAGGCCTTGGCGGTCACGATCCGCCTGACCACGAGCGACCGGAAGCCGAGCGTGAAGCCGTAGCTGCCGCGCACCGGCCGGAAGCGAGCGTCGACGACGTTGCAGGTGACCGCGGACTCGCTCTTCGAGACCGTGCAGCCGATCCGGGTTCCCGAGAACGCATACCGTCGCCCGTAGCGGAGGTCGAGGGTCCGATACGAGCTGCGGCGGACCTGCGTCGACTTCGACGTCCCGGCAGGCTCCGGTGCGGTGTACCGGACCTCTGGCTGCAAGGGTGCGACCGCACCTTGCAGGACGGTCAGGCCGTCGGCGCCGACCCGAGCGTAGTAGGCGCCGGCGCTCGGCCCGAGCACGAAGCCGTCGCGGAAGTCCACGACGCCGCAGGCCATCCGCGGGCGTCGTTGCTCGTCGAGGGACGCCGCGCACGAGATGACGTCACCGTCCACGCTCTCGAGGAGCGCCGGCTCGTTCGCGACGACCTGGACGGGAGGCCTCGGCGCCTTCGCCTGGGTCGACGCCGCTGCGACGAGCGCGACCGCTATCGCTGCGACGGCGGCCGCCGCGACGCGCCGGAGGAACGGCCGGACGGCCGCGAGATAGGCGTCCGGGGCCTCCATGAAGGACATGTGCCCGACGGCTGGGATCACGGTCAGCTCGCTGCCCGAGATCCCTTCGTGCAGGACGCGCGCGGCGCGCACGGTGGTCGTCCGGTCTTCCTCGCCGACGAGGACGAGCGTCGGGCGTTCGACGCGCGGCAGGTCGGGCACGTAGTCGAAGCCTCCGTACCCGGCGCTCGCGAAATGCCGGATCACGTCCGGCGTGTAGATCGTCAGGTCCTCGAAGTCGTCAGGCACTGGGCCGGCGAAGTGGAAGGGCCACTGGACGCGCATCAGCTCGCGGAACTCGTCCTCGGTCCGAACCGTCTGCTCGCGATCCCACGACTCCGCGATCGGCTTTCCGGCCTCGCCCAGCGCCTCGAGCGAGGCGGCGACGTCCTCCTCCAGGGCGGCGCTCGAGTCGCCGCCGCCGGAGATCACGTAGCCCGCGGCCGTGCCGAGCTCGATCGCGTGGTGCGTCGCGATGATCGCGCCGAAGGAGTGGCCGAGCAGCGCGAACGCGTCCAGCCCGAGGGCCTCCGCGGCGAGATCGACGTCCCGGGCGAACACGTCCAGGGACAGGTCCGCCGGGTCGACGCGCTCGCTGCGTCCCTGGCCGCGCTCGTCGACGTAGAGGATCCGGAACTCCTCCGCGAGCGGATCCAGCCAGGGCCGAAAGTGCTGGTGGTCGAGTCCCGGTCCGCCATGGAGGACGAAGGCGGGGAAGCCGGCGCCGACTTCCTCGATCCAGAGCGAGACACCATCCGCGAGCCGAACATCCACACGACGATGCTATTGGACGCGTCCTGGACGGACATTGTCCCGGGGTCAGACCCACGGACATTGTCCTGGAAGGACGTGGCGTTAGGTCTTCGCTTCGTTCCAGTCGTCGCCAACGCCGACGTCGACGGCAAGCGGCGGATCGAGCGGATACGCGCCGCACATCTCCGAGCGCACCAGATCCCGAACCGCCGACACCTCCGTCTCCGGCACCTCGAGCAGGAGCTCATCGTGGATCTGCAGGACGAGCCGCGCGGCGCGGCCTTCCTCCCGCAGGCGGCGGTGGATCCGGATCATCGCCACCTTGATGATGTCCGCGTTCGAGCCCTGCATGACGAAGTTGACCGCGAGCCGCTCGCCGAGTGAGCGCGTCTGCCGGTTCGAGGCGCGGATCTCCTGGACGGGACGCCTCCGCCCGAGCAGCGACGTGACGTAGCCGTCCCGCGCCGCCTGCTCGATCGTGCGCTGGATGAAGTCCTGCACGAGCGGGAAGCGGGCGAGATACGCGTCGATGTACTGCTGCGCCTGCTCGCGCGGGATCTCCAGGTTCTCCGAGAGCCCGAACGCCGAGATCCCGTAGATGATCCCGAAGTTGATCATCTTGGCGATGCTCCGCTCGCCAGTCGTCAGCGTCGCGGGATCCTTCCCGAGCACCTCGGCCGCGGTCGCGGTGTGGATGTCGTCCCCGCGCGCGAAAGCCTCGCGCAGCTTCGGCTCGCCGGAGACGTGCGCGAGGATGCGGAGCTCGATCTGGGAGTAATCCGCCGAGAGCAGGCGATGCCCTGGCTCGGCGATGAAAGCCGAGCGGATCTCGCGCCCCAGCTCGGTGCGGATCGGGATCGCCTGCAGGTTCGGATTCGTCGTGGAGAGCCGCCCCGTCACCGCGGCGGCCTGGTTGATCGTCGTGTGCAGGCGCCCGTCCTCGGGCGAGATCAGGCTCGGCAGCGGCCCGAGGTAGGTGTTCAGGAGCTTCGAGTACTCCCGCCACTCCTCGATCACCGGCACCAGCTCGTGCTCGGCGCGGATGGAGCGCAACACCCGCGTATCCGTGGAGTAGCCGGTCTTCCCCTTACGGCCAGGCGTCAGCTCGAGCTTCTCGAAGAGAATCCGCGCCACCTGCTGGGTGGAGCCGATCATGAACTCCTCGCCCGCGAGCTCGTACGCCTTCGCCTCCAGCTCCTCGACCCGGTCGGCGAGCCGGGCCGTGATCTCGCCCATGCGGTACTCGTCGATCTTCACGCCGGCGTCCTCCATCGAGGCCAGGACCGCCGTGAGGGGGAGCTCGATCGTCCGGTAGAGGTCGAGGCTGCCGCGCTCGTCGACCCGCTCGCGCATCCGGTCGACCAGGCGGAGTGGCGTCGCCGCGTGGCGGACGAGCGCCGCGGTCTCCTCCTCGGCCTCCGGCTCGGGGATCACCTCGAGCCCGTACTCCGCAGCCAGGTCGTCCAGCTCGTACAGCGGGCGGCCGGGCTCGATCAGGTACGCGGCCAGCATCGTGTCGTCGACCGGTTGCATCGTGAGCCGCGGGAGCCGCTTGAAGTCGTGCGCAACGAGCTCCGCGTCCTCGAGCCGCCGCTCGAACTCCGGCTTCCACTCGCCGACCACGACGCCGTCGGCTACAGCGAGCGCGAAGCGGCCGTCCTCGATCGCCAGCGCCGCGCGCCCGCGCACCCGCTCGGGAAACTCGCCCTCGCGCCACGAGACCGACGTCCCCTCGATCTTCGGCGGCGCCGCCGCGGGCAGCGCCTCGTCGAGCTCGTCGACCCGGCCGAGGAGGTTGCGGAACTCGAAGCGCCGGAACATCTCCTTGAGCTGCGAGCGGTCCGGCGGCGCGAGCACGAGCTGCGAGGGGTCGCAGTCGATGTCGAGATCGCGGCGCATCGTCGCGAGCACCTTCGATTGCCGCGCCTGCTCCGCATGCTCGGTCAGGTTCTTGCGCCGCGCCGGCGAGAGCTCGTCGACGTGCTCGAGCACGTCCTCGAGCGAGCCGTACTGCGCGACGAGCTGCCCGGCGGTCTTGTCGCCGATCCCGGGGACGCCGGGGATGTTGTCGGACGTGTCCCCCTTCAGCCCGATGAAGTCGGGCACCTGGTCGGGGCGTACGCCGTAGCGCAGCTCGACGCGCTCGGGCGTGTAGACGTGGACGTCCGCCACCCCGCGCGGCGTCATCATCAGGCACACGTTCTCCGTGCAGAGCTGGAAGGCGTCGCGGTCGGTCGAGACGATGCAGGTCTTGACACCGGACTCGTCGGCGCGCGTGGCGAGCGTCGCGATCACGTCGTCAGCCTCCCAGCCCTCGAACTCGAGGTTCCGGTAGCCGAACGCCTCGACGATCGGGCGGAAGTAGGGGAACTGCTCGCGCAGGAGATCCGGCATCGGCCGGCGCTCCGACTTGTAGTCCTCCGAGATCGCGGCTCGGTGAACGGGGCGCGTGTCCCAGGCCACGGCGACTCCCCGCGGGCGGTAGTCGGCCAGCAGCTTGAAGAGCATGTTCGTGAAGCCGAGCAGCGCGTTGGTGGAGAAGCCGTCGCTCGTGGCGAGCTCCTCGGGCAGCGCGAAGAACGCACGGTACGCCAGGTTGTTGCCGTCGACGAGGAAGAGCTCGGACTCGCGCGCCGGGCCGTCGTCCAGCTGGAGCTCGGCGCCTGTGAGGGTCTTCGGACTGATGGTCCAACGCTATCGTCCCGCGGCGATGCTCGACATCGTCGAATTCACAGAGGAGCACCTCGACGCGGCCGCGAAGCTACTGGCCGAGCGCCACACGAGGCACCGCGCGGTGGAGCCTCTCCTCCCCTCCGTTGATTTCCACGCTCAGATCGAGAGCGAATGGCGCACCGAGGGCGCGAGCGGCGTGTTCGCCTCGCGCGGCGGCGAGGCGGTCGGTTACCTCTTCGGGCGCCCACAGGCGTTCGGCTGGTTCACGGTGGGGATCGGTGGACACGCGCTTCGCGGCGACGCCGAGCAGGCGCGCGATCTCTATGCGGCCGCAGCCGCAACGTGGGTGGACGCCGGGCACACGGTGCACGCCGTCTACCTGCCCGCGTCGGAGGCGGCACTCGTCGACGCTTGGTTCAGGCTCAGCTTCGGTGCCTCCGCGGTCCTCGCGATGCGCGAGACCGCGCGCGAGGAGCCGTTCGATGCCGGCGTCACGATCCGGCCTGGAACGCCGGACGACCTCGAGGTGGCGGCCCGGCTCGACCGCGAGCTGACCCAATCGATGGTCCCGTCCCCGAGCTTCTCGAGCGTCCGCGTGCAGAGCGACGAGGCGTACCTCGAGGACTGGCGCGGCGCGTGGGACGACCCGGAGAACGTCCACTTCGTCGCCGAGCGCGACGGCACGGTCGTCGGACACATGCTCCTGTGGAAGCGCCCGGCCGACCTGCGCGTACCCACCGACAGCATCGACCTGGCGAACGCGGCGACGTTTCCGGATCGTCGCGGCGGCGGGGTCGGGCGCGCGCTTACAGCGCACGTGCTCACCTGGGCGCACGAGAACCGCTACCCGACGATGGTCACCGACTGGCGGATGACAAACCTGCTCGCGTCGCGTTTCTGGCCACGGCGCGGCTTCCGCGTGACGTTCCTGCGCCTCTATCGCTCCATCCCTTGAGGGTTCCGCTCCTCGCGGGCTCGCGGCTGACGGTCGTCGACGCGCCGGACGATTCGCTGCTCCTCCGTCCCCCCGCGCCCGGGCCTCCGGTCGACGTCCGCTCCGCCGTGCGCGATGCCCTCCGCTTCCCGCTCGCGGGCGAGCCGCTCGAGGCGCTGGCGCCGCGCGCGGGTCACGCAACGATCGTCGTCGAGCCGCCCGCGCTGCCGATTCCCGGCGCCGAGCGCGACCCCCGCCAGGATGCGATCGCCGTGGCCGTCGACGAGCTCGAGCGGCTAGGGATCCCGAGCGGCTATCAGACGATCGTCGTCGCCGGCGGGCTCGCGAGACGACTCGATCCGCGCCGGCTGGAAGGGCTGTTCTCGCCGGAGTTCGCGCGTCGCTTCCACGGTCACGTCGAGGTGCACGACGCGGAGCGCGACGATCTCGTGGAGGTCGGGCACTCGGGCAACGTCCCGCTTCGCGTGCATCCGGCCCTCGTCAACACAGACCTCGTCCTCACGGTCACGACTGCGGAGACGATCCTCCACGGCGGGCCGGCGGCGCTGCTCGCCGCCTGCGACTCCGAGGCGCTCCGCTGCGCGGGCGCCTACTCGCTGCTCGAGACGGCCGCGTCGCAGGGCTGGCGGCTTGCGGCAGATCTCGAGCGGGAGCTTGCGCGCCGCGTGCCGCTGATGGGCGCTTCGCTGGTGCTGAACCACCCCCGGCTCGGCGGCGCGTTGCGCGGCTACCCGTACGACGCGGAGGCGGTCGACCGAATCGCCCGCTCACCGGCACGGCACCTCTTCGGGGCGCTTCCGGGACGGATCCGCGGGGCGGTCCTGCGCTCCCTGCCGTCCGAGCTGACCGCCGCCGCGGCGTTCGCCGGGCCGCCCTCGGTCGCGCACGCGGAGGCGCTTTTGCGCGGCGTCGAGCTGCGCTCGGCCGAGCTCGACGCGCCTCTCGACGTCCTGTTCGTAGGGATACCGGCCGCGACGCCGTACCTGCCGCGGGAGCCTCCGAACCCGCTGCTCGCCGCCTACCTCGGGCTCGCGCTCGCCCTGCGGCTGTGGCGCGACTCGTTTCCGGTCGTCGAGGGCGGCACCGTCGTCCTGCTCCACCGCTTCCGCCGCCATTTCGCGCATCCGACGCAGCAGCCGTACCGCGCGTTCTTCGGCGCGGCACGCTTCGGGCGCGAGCCCGGCGCCCTCGCCGAGGCCGAGCGCGCCGCCGCCGCGGACCCGCGTGCGCTGGAGGCCTATCGGAACGGCCGTTCCTGCCACCCGCGCCTGCCTTTTGCGGACTGGGCCGCGTGCCAGCCCGCGCTCGACCGGCTCGGGGCCGTGGTGATCTCCGGGTGCCGCGACGACGTCGCCGCGCGCCAGCTCGGCTTCATCCCGGCGCACGGCTACGGCGCCGCGCTCGCGATGGCGCAGGGGCGCGCCGGAGCGGGCGCGCGCGTGGGCTTCCTGCTCTCGCCGCCCTATTTCCCCCTTCGCGTCGGCGCTTATTCCTCGCCGAGGTAAGTCCGCCGGACCTGCTCGTTCGTGCGCAGCTCCTTGGCCGGCCCCTCGAGCGCGATCTTGCCCGTCTCGAGCACGTAGCCGCGGTCGGCCGCGTCGAGCGCCATCAGCGCGTTCTGCTCCACGAGCAGGATCGGCGTCCCCTGGTCGTTGATCTCCTTGACGATCTCGAAGATCTTCTCGACGAAGATCGGGGCGAGCCCCATCGACGGCTCGTCGAGCAGCAGCAGCTTCGGCCGCGCCATCAGCGCCCGTCCGATCGCGCACATCTGCTGCTCGCCGCCCGACATCGTCCCGGCCTTCTGGCTCTTGCGCTCGGCGAGACGCGGGAAGAGCGTGAACACGCGGTCCATGTCCTCGCGGATCCCGGACTTGTCGGAGCGCTGGAACGCCCCCATCTCGAGGTTCTCGGTCACCGTCATCCGCGGAAAGAGCTTGCGGCCCTCCGGCGACTGGGCGATCCCGCGCTTGACGACGTTGTGCGCGGCGGTCTGCGTGATGTCCTGGCCCTGGAACTCGATCGAGCCCTTGCGCGGCCGGTTCAGCCCGCTGATCGAGCGCAGCGTCGTCGACTTCCCGGCGCCGTTCGCGCCGAGCAGCGTGACGATCTCCTTGGCGCCGACGCTGAGCGAGACGCCCTTCAGCGCGTGGATCGCGCCGTAGTAGGTGTGGACGTCCTTCAGCTCGAGGATCAGGCCGTTCTCGTTCATCCGGCCAGCGCTCCGCTGCCCAGGTAGGCCTCGATCACGGCCTCGTTCCGCTGGATCTCCTTCGGGAGCCCCTCGGCGATCTTCTTGCCGTAGTCGAGGACGGTGACCCGCTCGGACACACCCATCACGACCTTCATGTCGTGCTCGATCATCAGCACGCTCAGCCCCAGCTCATCGCGGACGCGCCCGACGAAGTTCATGAACTCGACGCTCTCCTGCGGGTTCATGCCGGCGGTGGGCTCGTCCAGGAGGAGCAGCTTGGGATTCGTCGCGAGCGCGCGGGCGACCTCGAGGCGGCGCTGGTCGCCGTAGGGCAGGTTCCGGGAGAGCTCGTTGTGCCGGCCGCGCAGACCCGAGTACTGGAGCAACTCGCGCGCCTTCTCGTCTGCTTCCTTTTCCTCGCGGCGGATTCGCGGGGTGCCGACGATCGAGCCGAGGATGCCACCGCGCAGGCGCGAGTGCATCCCGACGAGCACGTTCTCCTTCGCGGTCATCTGCCCGAAGAGACGGATGTTCTGGAAGGTGCGCCCGATGCCGAGCTCGGTGATCGCGTGCGGCGGCTTGCCCGTGACGTCGTGGCCGTCGAAGACGATCTGGCCCGCGGTCGGCCGGTACACGCCCGTAAGCATGTTGAAGAACGTCGTCTTCCCGGCCCCGTTCGGGCCGATCAGGCTGACGATGCCCTTCCTCGGGATCGCGAAGTCGACGTCGTCCACCGCGACCAGGCCGCCGAACTCCTTGCGCACGGCCGTCGCGACGAGGACGTCGCCCTCCGCGCGAGGCTCCTCGACCTGCTCCGGCGTCGCGCTCATGAGCGGGACTCGTAGAGCGCCTCGTCGTGGACGCCCTCCTCCAGCTCGAGCTTGTGTCTTCGCTCCGAGATCAGCCCCGTGGGCCGGAACAGCATCATGATCACGATGATCAACCCGTAGATCCCGAACTGGTACTTCGAGGGCTCGAAGTTGATCCCGGTGGACGAGGACAGCTTCGAGCCGATCGTCGAGAGGCCCTCGACGTTCAGGTAGCCGAGGACCATGCCGCCGATGAGCACGCCCCAGATGCTGCCCATCCCGCCCAGGATCACCATGCAGAGCAGGAACACGGAGATGTTGAAGTAGAAGTCCGCCGGGAACGCGCCGCTCTTGAAGCTGGCGTAGAACGCACCGGCCACGCCGCCGAAGAATGCGCCGATCGCGTAGGCCCAGGTCTTCGTCCGCATCAGCGGAATGCCCATCGCGGCGGCCGCCGTCTCGTCCTCGCGGATCGCGATCCACGCGCGTCCGAGCCGCGAGTCGCGCAGGCGCCAGCTGCAGAACACCGTGATCAACAGCAGGACCATCGCCGTGTAGAAGAAGAGCTCCTGCGAGTTGAGCGACTGCCGGTAGTTCACGGGCAGGCCGAGGAGGCCGTTGAACCCGGGCGCGTCGATCGGGCTGATCCCGAACGTGCCGTGAGTGAGGTCGAAGCCGTGGATGTTGTCGCCGTTCCTGACGAACTGGGGAATGATCTCGCCGAAGCCGAGCGTCACGATCGCGAGGTAGTCGCCGCGCAGGCGCAGGGTCGGCAGGCCGATCAGGATCCCGACGACCAGCGTGAAGATCCCCGCCAGCGGCAGCACCATCCAGATCGAGAGGTGGATCCCGCTCAGCGTCGGGAGGACACCCGAGTCTCCGAAGTGGAAGCTCCACTGCTCGAACTGCTGCGACGCGAGCCAGGCCGCCGTGTAGGCGCCGGCCGCGTAGAACGCTACGTAGCCGAGATCGAGCAGACCCGCGTAGCCGACGACAATGTTCAGCCCGACCGCCATCATCGTGAAGACGATCATGATCACGACCGAGCCGACGCTCGGGAAGAAGTCCCCGACCGACTGGATCCCCTTCAGCGAGTCGACGTACTGCGGATAGAGGAACGTGACGAGGATCACGACGACGGGCAGCGCGAGCTCGCGGACGAGCCGGGGCAGCCGGTCCCACTGCTGCTGGACCGGGCCGCGCTGCGCGTCCACTCCCGGATGCTTGTCCGGACCGGAGCCGCCGAGCCTGGTCGGGACCTTCATCAGCCGCCCTCCGGCGTCCGCTCGCCGAGCAGGCCCTCAGGCCGGAAGACGAGGATCGCGATCAGGATCCCGAAGACGATCGACCGCGTCCAGTCGCTCCCTGGCGCGTGCCAGGTCAGGCCCTCGTTGAACGCCTGGATGAAGCCGATCACGAGCGCGCCGAGCACCGCGCCCGGCAGGTTCCCGATCCCGCCGAGGACCGCCGCGGTGAACGCGATCAGGCCGAGCTCGAACCCGGTGTCGTAGCGCACGTTGAACTGCACCATGTACAGGAGTCCGGCGACGGCCGCCAGCGAGCCCGCGAGCGCGAAGGTGATCGAGATCGTCCGGTTGACGTTGATCCCCATCACGGCGGCGGCCTCCATGTCCTGCGAGGTGGCGCGCATCGCCTTGCCCTGGCGCGTGTGGGTCACGAACCAGGTCAGTGCGAAGAGGGCTGGGATCGTGACCAGCAGGACCATCAGCTTGTGCCACTGATACGAGACCCCGAACACGCTGAAGACATTCGTATGCGGAACGAGGTCGCTCCCGGACCGGAACTCGACGCCGTAGACCGCCAGGCCGATGTTCTGGATGATGAATGACATCCCGACCGCGGTGATCAGCGGCGCGAGCCGCGGCGCGCCGCGCAGCCTCCGGTAGCCGACGAGCTCGACGAGCACGTTGATCCCCGCGAACATCGTCATCGTGATCAGCAGCGTCCCGACGATTCCGCCCACGATCACGAGGGTGGACGGGTTCGGGCCGATCTTGAAGACGCTGAAGAGGACGGTGAACGCGACCATGCCGGAGAGCGCGAACACGTCGCCGTGCGCGAAGTTGATCAGCTGCAGGATCCCGTAGACGAGCGTGTAGCCGATCGCCACGAGCCCGTAGACCGCGCCATTGGTCAGCCCGATCAGGAAGATCTCCACGAAGTTGCTCGGGCCCTTGGTGAAGTTGATCACGAGCCAGATCACGACGACCCCGACCAGCGTCAGGCCGAGCAGCGACGCGACGGGCGGCCGCTTCGGCAGCCGCCGCTGCGGCGAGGTCGGCGGCGGAGCCTGAGTTTCCGCAGTTGCGATTGTCCCGCTCCCGGGCGGACGCTGGCGAGGTGCCGGGCGGCCTTGGCCGCCCGGCACCAGTCAGCGTTCCTTAGCCGCCGGTTCCCGCTCCGAGGGCTGCGTCGGCGACCTTCTGGTCAGGCTCGAGCTCCTTCACGGCCTTGAGCTTCGCGGCCGCCACGTACATGGCGTACTTGACCACGGCTCCCTTGCCGCCGGAGACATCGCCGTTCTTGTTGATGTCGAAGCTGCCGAGGATCCCGTTCCGCACCTTCGTCTTGAAGATGTTGTCGATCACGCTCTGCCGCGAGCCGTCGGAGGCCGCGATCGCGTCGAGCATCACCTCGGCCGCCTGGGCCGCGTAGGTGGAGTACGGGTCGACCGGCTTGCCGTTGAGCTGCGCGGTGAATCCCGTGACGAACTCCTTGCCCTTTCCGACCAGGTTCTCCACGGCCGTACCCGCGACGCTCATGTACATGCCCTTGGACGCCGGGCCGGCCTCGTCGATCGTCGCCTGCGTCGTGAAGCCGTCAGGCGCGAACAGCTTGACCTTGCCGTCGTTCGGGCCGAGCACCGACACCTTGTCCTTGATCACCTGGGCGCCGTTCTCGTCGATCAGGCCGCCGAGGAAGATCGCGTCGGCACCGCTCGTGCCGATCTTCCGCATCGTGGCCTCGTAGCTCGCGGATTCCTTCGCCCACGCCGCGAAGCCGACGACCTGGATGCCTTCCGCGGTCGCCGCGTTCTTGGTCAGCGTGGCGACGGCGAGACCGTAGGCCTCCTTGTCGTTGAGGATGTACAGCTTCTTGACGCCCTGCTCCTTCATGAAGGCGACCTGGATAGCCGCCTGGTAGGCGTCGTACGGCACGACTCGCGCGTAGTTCCGCTTGCTCGTCGGGTAGTACTTGTCGGGCTCGGACTTGGAACAGCCCGGGTGCACCGTCAAGCATGGGAACGTGTTCGCCGGCGAGACCATTGCGATCGCGCCGCCCGCTGCCTGATTCAGCACCGGGATCTCGATCGCCGCGCAACCGGAGTTGAACGTTCCGATCACGCCGATGACGCTGCTGTTGCCCGCGTAAGCCTGGGCATTCGAGTTGCACTTACCCGAGTCCCACTTCCCGGCCTGGGAGGTCGCGTCGTCGCAGACCTGGAAGCCGATGTTGTACTTCCCGGCCTTCCAGCTGCGCTGGTCTAGGACGTACTTGATCGCCTGGACCATCTGCACGGTCTGCGTGCGGGACGAGCCCTGCATCGGCAGATCCGAGGTCAGCAAGAGGTCCGGGGTCGCCTTGCTTTCGAGCTTGGCGCACGACGACGCCGGCAGCGCCGTCACCTTCCCGGCCACGGAGCCACCTCCGCCTCCTCCGCCGCTGCTGCTCTTCTTGGACCCACCGCAGCCTGCGGCCACGAGCGCAAGCGCTCCGACCGTCAGAGCCAGGGCCCCAATCGATAGACGTCTACTCACTCTTCCTCCCTCGCTTGCGCTCCAAAGTCCACACCTGTGGTTGGTCGGTGAGTATCCGCCTATTTACGCGCCCGTTCAAGCGGGTGCCGTCTATCCTGAAGCGCGCGCCGAAGTGGCGGAACTGGCAGACGCGCCGGACTCAAAATCCGGTGGCCTTCGGGCCGTGTGGGTTCAAGTCCCACCTTCGGCACTCAGCGTGGGGAAACCCAGGGTTCCCCCACGGGCCCCCTCCTTCCTGGTTGCGGCAACCTTTGCGGCACGTGCCTCCCGGCGGGCACAGCCCGCCTCCGGCGGCGGATGCGGCCGATCCATGAAGTGTTAGGCGCTGGAAGGCTGCTGTTGTAGCGTCCGAGCGAATGCGAATCGGGGTCCTCACGGGCGGCGGGGATTGTCCCGGGCTGAATGCTGTGATCCGGGCGGTTGCCCGGCTCTCGCACGATCTCGGCTGGGAGGTCGTGGGCGTGCGCGCGGGCTGGCGCGGGCTCGTCGAGGGTCGCTTCGCTCCGCTCGGGCCACGCGAGATCTCAGGGATCCTGCCGCGGGGTGGGACGATCATCGGCACGTCTCGCACCAATCCTTATAAGCTCGACGACGGGGTGGCGAGCGTGCGGCGGAACTTCGAGCAGGAGGGCCTCGAGGCGCTCGTTGCGATCGGCGGCGAGGACACGCTCGGGGTCGCGGCCCGGCTCCATTCGGAGCACGAGTTCCCGGTGGTCGGCGTGCCGAAGACGATCGACAACGACCTGTCGGCGACCGACTACACGTTCGGCTTCGACACGGCGGTGGCGATCTGCACCGAGGCGATCGACCGGCTGCACACGACCGCCGAGTCGCACAACCGCGTGATGGTCGTCGAGGTCATGGGACGCCACACCGGGTGGATCGCCGTGATGAGCGGAATCGCGGGCGGCGCGGATGTGATCCTCATCCCGGAGCAGCCGCTGACCGTCGAGGAGGCCTGCGAGGAGATCGTCGCCCGCCACCAGAGCGGCAAGCTGTTCTCGATCGTGGTCGTCAGTGAGGGCTACGAGCTCACGTACCGCAGCGGGGAGCGCAAGCTCGTCGCGGGCGAGGCCCGCGCGAGCGACCAGTTCGGGCACGTTCAGCTCGGCGGGGTCGGGGAGACCCTGGCGCGCGAGATCGAGGACCGGACCGGCTTCGAGACCCGCGTGACCGTCCTCGGCCACGTGCAGCGCGGCGGGACGCCGACCGCGCGCGACCGCGTGCTCGCGACGCGCTACGGGCTCAAGGCGGTCAGGCTGATCCAGGACGGCAGCTACGGGCGGATGGCCGCGCTCCAGGGGGACTCGATCGTCGACGTCTCGCTCGAGGAGGCTACGGCGGAGCTCAAGGTCGTACCCGAGGACTGGTACGACGTGGCGAAGGTCTTCTTCGGATGAGGGCGCTGGCCGTCTGTCTCGGGCTCGCGGCGCTGCTTCCGGCCGCCGCGCTCGGCCACCGGAGCGCGAGCGGGACAACCGCGGCGGCGTGCGGACCTCCTTCGCGTGTCGCCAGCTTCGGAAAAGCGGGCCGCGGCGCGGAGCTCGGGCCGCTCGTCCTCGCGTTCAACGACGGCGCCGCCCGGGCCAGGAAGGTCTACGCCACCGGGTTCCCGACGCGCGTGACGATCCGCGGCCGGTTGGCGCGGCGCAGCGACCTCACCCTGCGCGGCTACAACTGCGATTCGCGGATGCCGCTGCGCTTCTGGTACCGGAACGAGCCGCTCACATTCCCGCTCGGGTTCCCGGCGACGGAGGAGGAGCTGCAGCAGAGGGGCGACCTGTCCGTCAAGTTCCCCGCGACGAACAAGCTCGGCGGGACGCGCTCCGGGTACATGCTCTTCTGGACGGCAGGAGACTGGCGGCTCGTGCTCAGCGGCCCGGGACGCGCGACGGTGGGATCGGTGGTCGTCCGCACCTCCGAAGAGTCGGTGCAGTAGCCGTCACGCGCCCAGGTCGTAGATCCTGACCCAGGGCCCGGCGAACCGGCCGTCCGGCGATAGCGCGAACGCGACTCGCGCCTGCCTCGACAGCGAGCGATAGAAAGCAGCCTCGCGTGGGTACCTGTCGGCGGCACGAAGCACGCGATCGGTCACGGCTCCCGTGACGAAGACGTAGCGCACCCCGAGCCGTCGCAGCTCCGCGACGTCCCGGCGCGGATCGCTCGGACGTCCGGGGCCTGGGAGCTGGAGCGCGACGAGCCGCCGGCCCGCGAGCATCGGCGTCGAGGGGTCAGCGGCGACTGCCGCGCTTGCCGGCACGTGTCCGGCGACCCAGCGCGCCGCGACGACGCGAGTGTCCGTCCGGCTCAGCCGGGAGTCGTCGCGCACCGAGAAGGCGAGTGGCACGACGAGCAACAGGAGCGTGACCGGCGCAAGGGCGCGAAACCGTGCAGCGAGGACCGCGAGCGGCGGTACGAGCGGCAGCACGTAGCGGTCGAAGTGCGCGTGCAGGGTCAGCAGGTCCAGGAAGTAGACGAGCACGAACACGGCCAGGACAAGATCGGCCCGCCGGCGGCGAACGAGCGCGGCGACGAGTCCGGCCAGGGCGATGATCAGCACCGGGCCGAAGCCGTGCCAGAGCCGAGCGACGAACGCGATTCCGGCCCAGTGGTCGTGCTCGAAGCCCAGCCAACCGGTGCGTGCCAGGCGACTGACGCGAGAGAAGTCCGCCCAGGCTTGACCGGGATGGACTGCGATGAACGGACTGGAGGCGAGAAACGCGGCGACCGCGAGGGCCGCCGCGCCCACGAGGCGCCGCCACCGCCCCCAACCCGCAACGACGAGCGGCGCGAGCAGGAAAGCGCCCGGGTACTTGAAGCCGGTCGCGATCCCCACCGCGATCCCAGCGAGCTCGAGCGGCCCGCGGATCATCAGCGCGAGCGCGACCGCGACGCCCAGCGTGAGCGGCACGTCCGTGACGGCCATGTGGCCGTAGGCGACGTTTGTCGTCTCGACCGCGACGATCGCGGCCGCAACCGCACCCGCGAGCGCGCTCCCGTACGCGCGCTGCGAGAGCCACCAGCTGGCGGCAACCGCCCCGACCGCGAGCACGACCACACCGATCCGCGCCGCAAGGTATGACGGGCCGTCCTCGCCGAGCTGGGTCGGAGCGAGCGCGTAGATCAGGAGGGTCGGATAGTCGAACCAGTGCGGGTCGAGGCCGCCCCCGTGCACGATCGCCCACGAGCGCGGGACGATGCTCTGCTCGTCCGGGTTGAGCAGGTTCCCGAACGGCAGGCCGTACTGGATCCCGACGAGCCGCAGCGCTGCGGCGCCGGCGAGGATCGCGACGAACGCGGCCTTGGCGCCGCCCCAGAGGGACTCGCGGCGGGACTCTTCGTGAGGGCTAGGAGCGGTTGCGGTCAATCCGGGATGTCGCGGTAAGGGAGCGCAGACGGACGCGCGGGCAAAGCCCGCACGTCCTGATGACGGCGCCGCCGAGTCGGCGCCTAGCTGTTCCCGCCACCGGCGAGCCCGGCGAGGTCGCCGGCTGCCACGATCACCGCGTCGAAGCCGGCGCGCTCGAGCTCGGCGACGTCTTCGGCCGATGCACCGACGGCGTCGGCGATCGCGAGCTTCCCCGCAGGGACGTCCGGAAGGAGCTCGAGGACGCGGTCGAGGTCCCCGCTCGCAGACAGCAGGAAGATCTCCGGGTCGACTTGCTCGAGCGCCTGCTCGAGATCCTCTTCGCTCCGAGCCTCCACCACGCAGTCGAGCCCGAGCTCGAGCGCATTGCGGTGCAAGCGCTCGAGGCGGCCGTCGTCGTCCCGGACCTCGGCGACGACGACGAGATACGCGTCGGCCTCGGCGCTCTGGGCATCCTGCGCCTCGCCCGGCGCGCGCCAGAGCAGCGGCAGCTCGGTCGCGGCGCGGTCGAGCCGGCCGCGCACCACGATTCCCCCTGCACCGTCGGCGTCGGCGCGGCGGGCTTCCGCTGCGTCGCCGACCTCCGCGAGGACCGAGATGCCATCTCCCTCGGAGATCGCCTGGCTGAAGCGACGGGTTCCCCTCACGCGGCCGGACCATAGCGAGTCATGCGGAACCCTCCAGGGAGCGGAGCTCCGCCTCGGCGTCCTCGAGCTCCCGGTCCGCCCGGTCGGCGGCCTTGCGCGCCTTCGCTGCCTGACGCTCCGCCTCCTCGGCGCGGTCGTGCAGCCCGGCCGCCTCCCCCTTGCGCGCACGCACCGTCTTCTGGGCCGCCTCGAGGCGCCTGCGGAGCTCAGCTCCCTGGTCTCGCTTCGACGCAGCCGGCGCCTTCGCGTCGACCAGGCCCGCCAGCGCCTCGAAGCCGACGGGCTCGAGATCCTCGTCCACGCGGCCACGCTCGAGCAACTCGGCGGCGGCCGGGTCGGACGCTGCGGCTCGAAGCGTCGATGCGATCCGCTGCACCATCGCGTCCGGTGCGGTTCCCCGTTCGGCCTCCAGCAGCTCTCGCCCTTCATTGGTCAGCCGCTGCAGGGCCTCGCGCTGCTCGTTGAGCGCGTCGCGGAGCGTCTTCTTGGCCTTCCCCGAGCGCGCGCGCTCGGCAGCGTCCAGCAGCGCTCGCACGTCACGCTTGCGTGTCCGCGCCAGCTGGTTGACGGCCCACGCGGGGACAGAGGGCTTCGGAAGCGCCTTCACCTCGGCGGCCGCATCGGCCTCGCCGGCCTTCTTCAGCCGTGCGGACAGCTCGTTGCGGGCCTTCGTGAACTCGCCGAGCGGCAGCCCGTAGAGCCGGTCGAGCTCCGCGTCGAGGTCTACTGGCCGATCGGATGCCACACGGTCTTGAGCTCGAGGAACGCGGAGATCTCCCACAGGCTCTGGCCGCTGCCGCCGTGCACGATCCGCTTGACATTCTCGGCGGCGACGCGCTCGAGCTCGGGCGCAAGGCCGTCCGCGCCCGCGAGATCGATGGCGTTCACGTCCATGTGCGAGGCCAGCACGGGCGCGAGCTCCTCGCGGCGGCCCGTCAGGATGTTGACGACCCCGCCGGGGACGTCCGAGGTGGCGAGCGCCTCGGCGAGCTCGATGGCCGCGAGCGGACGCGTCTCGGAAGCGACGACGACCGCGGCGTTCCCGCCCACGAGGACGGGCGCCAGCCTGGTCACGAGCCCGAGCAGGGGCGGCTCGTCGGGGGCGAGCACGCCGACGACGCCGGTCGGCTCCGGGATCGTGAAGTTGAAGTAGGGCCCGGCGACCGGGTTGGACGAGCCGATGACCTGCGCCAGCTTGTCGGCCCAGCCGGCGTACCAGACGATCCGATCCACGGCCTGCGCGACCTCCTTCTTCCCGGTCGCGAGCTCGGCGAACTCGGCCGTGCGCGCCTCGACCATCTCGGCCAGGCGATAGAGGATCTGGCCGCGGTTGTAGGCGGTCGTCGACGCCCACTTCGGGTACGCGCCGCGCGCTGCCTGGACCGCGTCGCGCACGTCCTTGCGGGAGGCGAGCGCGACGTTCTGGCCCTCCGCCTCGTAGGTGCGACCCGACTCGCTGCGCGGGAACGCGCCCCCGATGAACAGCTTGTACGTCTTCTTGACCGGGAGCCGCGTCATCCGCCCCAGCTCTCGGCGCCGTCGAAGGTCAGGTAGGGCTCGAGGCCGTGGAGCCCGCCCTCGCGTCCGAAGCCCGACTCCTTGTAGCCGCCGAACGGCGAGGTCGGGTCGAAGCGGTTGAACGTGTTCGCCCAGACGACCCCCGCGCGCAGGCGCTCGGCCATCCAGAGGATTCGCGAGCCCTTCTCGGTCCAGACTCCGGCGCTGAGGCCGTAGGGCGTGTTGTTCGCCTTCTCGACCGCTTCCTCCGGCGTGCGGAAGGTCAACACCGAGAGGACCGGCCCGAAGATCTCCTCCTGGGCGATCCGGTAGCTCTGAGCCACGTTCGTGAAGACGGTCGGGGCGAACCAGTAGCCCTTCTCCGGCAGGCGGCACGGTGGCTGGTAGATCTCCGCGCCCTCCTGCTTGCCTGCCTCGACGAGCTCCTGGATCTTCTCGAGCTGCATCCGGGAGTTGATCGCGCCGACATCGGTGTTCTTGTCGAGAGGATCGCCCACGCGGAGCGTCTCGAGCCGGCGCTTCAGCTTGCCGACGAGCGGCTCGTAGATCGACTCCTGGACCAGGAGGCGCGAGCCGGCGCAGCAGACGTGGCCCTGGTTGAAGTAGATGCCGTTCACGATGCCCTCGACGGACTGGTCGAGCGCCGCGTCGTCGAAGACGATGTTCGCCGCCTTGCCGCCGAGCTCGAGCGTCAGCTTCTTGCCTGTGCCGGCGAGCTCGCGCTGGATCGCCTTGCCGACCTCGGTCGACCCGGTGAAGGCGACCTTGTCCACTTCGGCGGTCACGAGCGCCGCGCCCGTCGAGCCGTCCCCGGTGACGATGTTCACGACCCCGGGCGGGAGCTCCGCCTGGCGCAGGACGTCGCAGAAGAGCAGCGCGGTCAGCGGCGTCGTCTCCGCGGGCTTCAGCACGACCGTGTTCCCGGCGGCGAGCGCGGGCGCGATCTTCCACGCGAGCATCAGCAACGGGAAGTTCCAGGGGATGATCTGGCCCGCGACGCCGACCGGACGCGGACGCCGGTTCGGGAACGCGTACTCGAGCTTGTCGGCCCAGCCCGCGTAGTAGAAGAAGTGCGCGGCCGCGAGCGGGAGGTCGACGTCTCGCGACTCCTTGATCGGCTTGCCGCCGTTGAGGCTCTCGAGAACGGCGAACTCACGCGAGCGCTCCTGGAGGATGCGCGCGATCCGGAACAGGTACTTGGAGCGCTCGCTCGGGGCGGAAGACGACCAGCCGTTCTCGAACGCATTGCGCGCGGCCGCGACCGCCTTGGCGACCTCTTCGGGTGTCGCCTGAGCGACGTCGGCGAGCGGCTCCTCGGTGGCCGGGGAGATCGTCGTGTATGTCTGCGAGGGCTCGACCCACTTGCCGCCGATGAAGAGGCCGTATCGGTCCTCCAGCCGGACGATGTCGCGCGACTCGGGCGCGGGCGCGTAGGCCCACTCGGCCGGGGCGGGCGTCGCGCTCGGCTTCTGCTCCAACCCGCTCAGCGCGTGACCTTCCTGGTTGACGCGCGCGCGTCCCCCCACCCTGGGTGGGGACTCCCGCCTCCCTCGCGGTCGACGGTACCGACGAAGCGCACACGCGTCTGTGCCGACTTCGTGCCGAATGCGTGACGATCCATCCCCACAGTCAGTCGATCGTGAAGTAGTCGGTACTCTGGTACGCGCCCGTCCGCTGCTTGCGGAGCTGCATCAGCAGGTCGTTCAGAAGCGTTGACGCGCCGATCCGGAACAGGTCGGGGGTGAGCCATTCAGGCCCGAGCGTCTCGTTGACGAGAACGAGATTCTGAATCGCGAGCTTCGCCGTCCGGATTCCTCCGGCCGGTTTCATTCCGATCGTCCGGCCGGTCTCTTCGCGCACGTCGCGGATCGCCTCCAGCATGCAGAGCAGCACGGGCAGCGTCGCCGCGGACGGCAGCTTTCCGCTCGAGGTCTTGATGAAGTCGGCGCCCCCGGCGATCGCGAGCAGCGACGCGCGGCGGACATTGTCGTAGGTGCCGAGCTCCCCGGTCTCGAGGATCACCTTCAGATGGGCCTCTCCACAGGCCTCCTTCACGCGCACGATCTCGTCGTAGACCTTCGCGTAGCGTCCCGAGAGGAAGGCGCCGCGGTCGATCACCATGTCCACCTCGTCCGCGCCCTCGTTCACCACCCAGCGCACCTCGTCGAGCTTCGCCTCGAGCGGCGACTGCCCGGACGGGAACGCGGTCGCCACCGACGCGACCTTGACAGGCGTATCCCGCAGCCGAGCGACTGCAGTCGGGACGAGGTTCGGGTAGACGCAGACCGCCGCGACGTGCGGAACCGACGGCGTCGCCGGATCTGGACGGAGCGCTTTGGAGCAGAGTGCGGCGACCTTGCCCGGCGTGTCGGCTCCTTCGAGGGTCGTCAGATCGATCATCCGAACGGCCAGCTCGAGCGCCTGGATCTTCGATTCGCGCTTGATCGAGCGCTTGGCGAGGGAGGCTGCCCGCTCCTCGAGCGCGACCGCGTCGACCGAGCCGATGCGGGGAAGGCGGGGCTCGAGCGGCAGCTCGAAGCCGGTCGGTAGGACGGGCGCCTGGGCCACCCCTGGAGTGTAGACCCCGCCACTGGGGCGACTTTTTCGCGGAGCGCCGGCGTCGACGCTCGTCACGCAGCGCACCGCCTCCTCGGCCCGCCCGCGGATTCCTTCCGGCACGAAGTCGGCGCCGGATGGGCACAGACACGGCACTCGCGCCGCGGTAGCGTGACCGTAGGGGCACCGGGGGTGCCCTTGGGGGTGGTTGGGGCGCGCGGACAGTCGGCCCGCCGGCGGGTCGCGGCTACGGTTCGCCGTCGTGAAAGCTCCGCTCCTCCGCCTCCTCGAGCGCACACGGCTACTGCGGCCGGCTTTCCGCACCTACGAAGCGCTCCTGACCGTGCGATTGCGCAGACGACCTGCGCCGACGCCCGCCGACGGACTGCCCATGCCTCCCCCGGCACTCATCGTCCGCGTCGCCGGCACGGCGGACGCCGCCTGGTTCCTGGAGAGCGGGCGACTCGCCGACGAGGCGATCCGCGACGTTCTGGAACGCGACGGCGCGCCGGTCGAGACGCTGGGGGCGATCCTCGACTTCGGCTGCGGGTGCGGACGGGTCACCCGACGCTGGGCCGGACTCCGCGGCGTCGGCGTCAGTGGAAGCGACCGTGACGAGCGCGCGGTCGAGTGGTGCCGCCGGAATCTGCCGTTCGCCGAGTTCGAGAGCAACGGGCTCGCACCGCCGCTCGTCTTCGACGACGCGTCGTTCGACGTCGTCTACGCGCTGTCCGTACTGACACACTTACCCGAGGAGCTCCAGCTGCTCTGGCTGCGCGAGCTCCACCGCGTCCTGCGACCCGGCGGACGGCTGGTCGTCTCCACCCACGGGGCGCACTACGTGGGCCGCCTCGACGCGGCTGAACGCGTGCGCTTCGAGGCCGGCGAGCTGGTCGTGCGCTGGGAGGAGGCCGCCGGCTCGAACCTCTGCGCCGCCTATCACCCGCGCACCTACGTCGAGCGCGCGCTGCTCCCCGCAGGATTCGCGCTGGCCGATTTCGTGGAAGAAGGCGCCAAGGGCAATCCCGCCCAGGATCTCTACCTGCTGCGCAAACGATGAACGAATGCCGAGTCGACACCTGGGCCGAGCTGCAGGACGTCCTGTTCGAGGAATCCTGGAAGGAGGAGATCGGCCGCTTCCGCTCCGACCTCGCCTTCCGGGGCCGGAACGACGCGGGCGACGACCTGCGCACGAGCCTGATCCGCCTCGGGGGCGACCTTCCGGCGCAGGAGGGGCACCTCGTCCGGAACTTCCGCAAGTACGCGGTCGCCGGCGCCGCCGAGCAGGACTCGCTCTGGAACTGGCTCGCGCTCGGACAGCACCACGGCCTCCCGACGCGCATGCTCGACTGGACGTACTCGCCGTACGTCGCACTCCACTTCACCACTGCCGACCGCAAGCAGTTCGACCGCGACGGGGCGGTGTGGACGCTCGACTACGTGCGGGCGCACGAGCTCGCGCCCGCCCCGCTGCGCGAGGCGCTCGATCATGAGGGCGCCAACGTGTTCACGACGGAGATGCTGGCGAACGCGGCGCCTCGGCTCGGCGACCTCGCCCGTCTCGGCGAGAACTTCGTCGTCTTCGTCGAGCCGCCCTCGTTCGACGCGCGGATCGTGAACCAGTTCGCGCTCTTTTCTCTCATGTCTCGCCCGGACGCGTCCCTCGACACGTGGTCGAAGGAGCACCCCGAGCTGGTGCGGAAGATCGTCATCCCGGCCGGCCTCAAGTGGGAGGTGCGGGACAAGCTCGACCAGGCCAACGTGACCGAGCGGGTCCTCTTCCCGGGGCTCGACGGGCTGTCGCGCTGGCTGGCGCGGCAGTACGTCCCGCGGGTCACGTGATCGTCGCTGCCCACGTGGCGACCGGCGCGGCCGGGGGAGCGCTCGTCAGGTCGAGGCTCGCGGCAGTCCTGCTGGGGGCCGGTCTGCACGCGATGGGCGACGCGATCCCGCACCACGACTTTCCGTCGCGACGCTTCGAGGTCTGCTCGGGCATCGCCGGGCTCGCGGCGCTGGCGTGGCGGCGCGGTCTGCTCGACCCGGCAACACTCGGCGCCGCCGCGTGTGCGGCACCCGACCTCGAGCATGTCCTTCCGTTTCCACGGCCGGCCGGGCGGAAGTTGTTTCCGAGCCACCGCGTCGAGGGCTGGCACCGATCGGGCGGGATCCCCGCCCGGGCGCAGCTCGCGGGGGCCGGCGTGCTCCTGGCGCTCGTGCTTCGCGCCTAGGAGGGTTTGGCGGAACGTCGCTCGTCGTCGGTGAGCAGCGCGGCACGACGACACAGCTGCGCTTCGTCGAACCCTCCTCCTAGAGACCGAGCCGCTCGAGCGTTGCGTCGTCGCGGCGCCACTTCGGCTTCACTCTGACCTGCAGCTCGAGGAAGACCTTGTGGCCGAGCGCCTGCTCGATCTCGCGCCGGGCCCGCATCCCGATCTCGCGGATCATCGCGCCCTTCTTCCCGATCAGGATCTGCTTCTGCGACTCGGTCTCGACCAACACGAATGCGCGCACGACCTTCTCCCCGACCTCGTCGACGTCGACGGTGATCGAGTGCGGGACCTCCTCGCGCGTCAATTGGAGGGCCTTCTCGCGCACCAACTCCGCGATCTGATCCTCGACGGTGAGATCCGTGCGCTGATCGGAGGGGAAGTAGAGCGGCCCTTCGGGCAGCAGCGCGACGAGCTCTTCGCGGAGGGGGGAAATCCCCTCCTTCGTAACCGCGCTGACCGGGTGCAGCGCGAGAAAGTCGCCGAGGCGGGCGGCCGTCTGCATCTGCGAGGCGATATGGCCGCCCTTCAGCCGGTCGACCTTGTTCAGGGCGATGACGACCGGAACGCCGAGGTCGAAGACGCGCTTTGCGATGAAGCGGTCGCCGGCACCGATGTGCTCCCGCGCCGAGAGCACGAACAGCACGGCCTGCACGTCGTCGAACGATGAGTCGACGGTGCGTTGCATGCGCGTCGTGAGCGCGTCCATCGGCCGCTGGAAGCCGGGCAGGTCGACCAGCACGAGCTGGTGGTCCTCGCCGTTGGCGATCCCAAAGATGCGCCGCCGCGTCGTGTGCGGCTTGTCGGAGACGATCGCGACCTTCCCGCCGGCGAGGGCGTTCACGAGCGTCGACTTCCCCACGTTGGGCCGGCCGGCGACGGCGACGAAGCCGGACTTCACAGCACGAATCCGTCCGGGAGCAGGTCGTCCGGCCTGCGCGTTACGATCTCACCATGGTTGTCTTTGTAGACAACGCGATCGAGCTTGAACTCGCTGAGCCATTGCCGACACCCCCCGCACGGCGAGGCGGTGATCGCGATCGCTTCGAGGTCGCCAGGCTTCAGCCCATCCGTGACGGCCCGTGAGATCGCCGCCCGCTCCGCGCAGACCCCGAGCGGGTACGCCGCGTTCTCGACGTTGACGCCCTCGGCGGTCCGACCGTCGCGTGCGAGCACGACCGCGCCCACGAGGAAGCGCGAGTACGGCGCGTACGCCCGCTCGGCGACCGCGACGGCGCGCTCGTAGAGCTCGCGGTCGGTCACGCGAAGACCTGGAACAGCACGAGGGTGACGAGCGCTCCGAGCACGCTCCCGTAGAGCACTTCGAGCGCCGAGTGCACGCCGGATTCGACGCGTGTCTGCGCGACGAGCAACGCCATGATCAACGTGATCGTCGAGATCAGGAACCGATGATGCGCGTCGCCGACGACGTAGGTCGCCGCCATCCAGCCCGAGAAGGCGAGCGCAGCGTGCCCGGACGGGAGCCCGCCGCGCAGCGGGGTTCCCGAACGCGTCAACGCCTTCGTCCCGATCACGATGAAGATCGTCAGCACGAGTGCGATCAACGTGAGGGTGACGGGCGCAGTGCGCACGCGCTCGAGCAGGCGTCCGCTCGGGTCGGAAAGCCGGCTTGCGAAGACGAGATAGCCGACGGCGACGGCGTTGGCCGTTGCGATGAGCACGGCGCCTGCCGCAACGTCCTTCGCGAGCTTCGCGTGCGGGTCGAAGGAGGTCGTCGCGAGGTCGATCGCGCTCTCGAGCGCCGAGTTCAGCATCTCGGCGATCAGCACGAACGCGATCGACAGGAGCAGCGCGATCAACTCGGTCTTCGTGACCCCCGAGGCGAACGCCACGACGAGCACGACCACGGCCACGGCGAAGTGGATCCGCATGTTCCGCTGCGTCCGGAGCACGTGGATGATCCCCTCGAAGGCGTAGTTGAAGCTGTCGAAGACGGACGGCGCCCGCCGTGGCGCGCTCATGCTGCGAGCGCGCGCTCCCGCGCTTCCATCTCTTCGCCGTGCTCGTACCCGAGCAGGTGCAGCAGCCCGTGGACGAGCGGCGCATGCCAGGCGTCTCCGACCACCTGGGGACACAGGATCGCGTCGCCGAGCTGGCGCGGCAGCTCCGGCGCGAGGTGCTCGCGACCGTCGATCGGAAAGGACAGCACGTCGGTCGCCTCGTCGATCCCGAGGTGGTCCCGTTTAAGGGCGCGCATCTCCTCAGGCCTGACGAAGGCAAGCCCGAGCTCGCCGTCCTCGACGCCTTCGCTGCTGAGGACGCGACGGGCAAGCGCGGTCGCAGCGGCCTCGTCCACCTCCACCCCGCTCCGGTTGTCGACGTCGACGGAGACCATCGTTCCTACTTGCGCCGTTGAGTGCCCGTCTCCTCGGTGTGCAGCTTGTACGCCTCGACGATTCGCTGGACGAGCTTGTGCCGCACCACGTCCTGGTTCGAGAAGCGCACGAAGGCGATCCCGTCGATGTTGCCGAGGATGTCCTGCACCTGGATCAGCCCCGAGGCCTGCTCGCGCGGGAGGTCGATCTGGGTCACGTCGCCGGTCACGACCACCCTCGAGCCGAACCCGAGGCGCGTGAGGAACATCTGCATCTGCTCGGGCGAGGTGTTCTGCGCCTCGTCGAGGATGATGAACGAGTCGTTGAGGGTGCGGCCGCGCATGAAGGCGAGTGGAGCGACCTCGACGATGCCCTTCTCCATGTACGAGTTCAGCCGGTCGGCCTCGAGCATGTCGTAAAGCGCGTCGAAGAGCGGACGCAGGTACGGGTCGACCTTCGCGAGCATGTCGCCCGGCAGGAAGCCGAGCCGCTCGCCGGCTTCCACCGCAGGTCGGGTGAGGATGATCCGCGCCACCTGCCGCTCCTGCAGCGCCGCGACCGCAAGGGCCATCGCCAGGTAGGTCTTCCCCGTTCCAGCCGGGCCGATTCCGAACGTGACCGTGCACTGGCGGATCGCGTCGACATAGCGCTTCTGGTTGACGGTCTTGGGCGCGATCTTCTTGCCGCGGTGGCGCCAGACGACGTCCTCGAAGACGTCACGGATGTCGGCAGCCTCGTCGAGCGCCCCGAGCACCGCGTCCACCGTTCCCGGCCCGATCTCGTGACCACCCTCCACGAGCTCGACGAGCTCGTCGACGACGGCGCGAGCCTCGACGACGTGGCCGTCGTCGCCCTCGATCGTGAGCCGGTTGCCGCGCAGGAGGATTGTGCACTCCAAGCGGTCGCGGAGCGCGTCGAGCACGCCGTCGCCGACCCCGGCCAGCTCGGCCGCGACGTCGTTCGAGATGTCCAGAACTTCCTGCATCGCGGTCAGTGTAGGGACACCGCCCGCAGCGTCGCGCGCGCGCCCCCAACCACCCCCAAGGGCACTCCCGGTGCCCCTGCGATCACGCTAGCGAGGGCGACTTCGCGTGTCTGTGCCAAGACCGTGCCGAAAGGCCCTACGCGAGCTTCTCGCGCACGATCTGACTGACCGCGGATCCGTCCGCGCGACCGGAGATCTGCGGCATGACGTCCGCCATGACGCGGCCGAAGTCGCGCATGCTCGTCGCGCCGTTCTCCGCGATCGCATCGTCGACGATCTCCTCGAGCTCGTCCTCGCCGAGCGGCTCCGGCATGAACTCGCGCAGCACCTCGAGCTCGCGGCGTTCCCCTTCGGCTTGCTCCGGCCGCCCGCCGGTGCGGAAAGCCTCCTCGGCCTCGATCCGCCGCTTCCGCTCCCGCTGCAAGACCTGCAACTCCTCGTCGTCCGAGAGGGGCCGCTGCAGCTCCTTCTCGGCAGATTTCAGACTCGACAGGATCAGCCGCAACGTGTCCCGCCGGTCGCTGTCCCTGGCAAGCATGGCCTGCTTGACCTCGTCCTCCATGCGCGCGATCAGGCTCATGGCGCGCTCCCGAGGATGTGCCAGTGCAGATGGAAGACCTCCTGGCCGCCGCCGGCGCCGACCGCGATCTGCACCCGGTAGTCGTGCAGCCCGAGGTCGCGCGCGGTGTCGGCCATGAACTCCAGCATCCGCTTCGAGTCGTCGGCCGAGAGCTCGCCGACGTCGCGGAACGTCTCGAGGTGGCGCTCGGGGATCACGACCACGTGGACGTCGGCCCGCGGGTTGATGTCGCGGAAAGCGACGAAGCCGTCGACGCGCGCCACCACGACCGCGGGCACGTCGCCGGCGACGATGCCACAAAAGATGCAGTCCTCAGGCAGCGAGGATCCCCTCCTTCGACACCCCGACCGCACGCGTCCGCACGAGTTCGCCGACCGGGCCGTCGACCAGCCACGGCGAATAGTCGTCGCCGTAGCCGCGACCAGGACGGTCGACGAGCACGCTGTCCTCGCAGCCGAGCTTCGACCGCCAGCGCGCGTGGCAGGCGGCATCCGAAGCGGCTCGCAAACGCGCGCTCCGGGCCTGCTTCGTCGCCCGGGGGATCGAATCTTCGGCGGAGGTCGCGGTTCCCGGCCGCGGCGAGTACGGAAAGACGTGCACCTTGGTGAGCCCTGCTTCCGCGACGACCTCGAGTGTCCGTTCGAAGGCCGGTTCGTCTTCCGTCGGGAAGCCCACGATGACGTCGCTCGTGAGGTTGAAGTCCTCCAGCGGCGCGAGTCTGCGCAGGAAGGTTGCCGCGGTATAGCGCCGCCCCATCGCGCGGAGGACGCCGTCGTGGCCGGACTGCAGCGGGACGTGCAGGTGCCGGCCCACCGTCGGCGTCTCGCGAAGCGCGGCGACGAGCTCGTCGTCGACGTGATTGATCTCGATCGAGGAGAGGCGCAGTCGGAGCAGGCCGGGCGTCGCACCAGCCTCGCGCACGAGCCCCGCGAGCCGGTAGCCAGCCGCGCGGTCGCGGTAGCAGCCCAGGTTGATCCCGGTCAGCACGACCTCCCGGTGACCTTGCTGCACGCGCCGCCGGACCTCCGCGAGGACGCGCCCGGCGAGTCGACTGCGCGAAGCGCCGCGCACGAGCGGGATCACGCAGAAGTTGCACGAGAACGAGCAGCCGTCCGGCACTTTGACGAACGCGCGCACGCGGTCGAGGCGAGCGTCGGCCTGGACGCAGCCGATCGCGCCGACGTCCCCGGCGACGGCCTCGACCGCCTCGTCGATCCGTTTAGGGACGACGACCACGTTGTCCGCCACGCCCGCGAAGGCATCGGCAAGGTTGGCGGCGCAACCGGTCACGTAAACGCGTCGGTGAGTCCGCGCGGCGCGATGTGCAGCCTGGCGCGACTTGCGGACCGCCTCGTTCGTCACGCAACAGGTGTTGATCACCGCGATGTCCGCGCCGTGAGCATGCTCGTCGTGACCGTCGGCGAGGAGCCGCTCGCGGACCTCTTGAAGGTCGCTGTGCGAGACCTTGCAGCCGAGAAACCGCGTCGAAAAGGTCGTCATCGGCGCGGACTCTACTCGCCGGCCGGCACGCCCACACGTGCCCCCCAAGGGGTCCCCCGTGACCCCTGATTTCAGGCTAGCGGAGAAATGCGCACGCGACTGTGCCGAAACCGTGACAAGAGCTAGGCGATGCGGATGTGCAGATCGGCGGCCCAGCCGTCGCGCTCACGCCGCTTCTCGGCCCGGTAGCCGCGGAGCCCTGGCGAGTCGGACGCGAGGTAGCCGGACGTGATCGCGCACGACGAACGCAGGCTGGAGCCGAGCGTCTCGACCGCCTCGAGCGTGATGTTCGCGACCGTCGTGTCTGCCGCCGGCAGCGTGCCCTGGAGGGCGTCCGCGAGGGCGGCCTCGATCTCGACGCCGTTCGCCGCGGCGTTCAGCTCAGTCGCCTCGATCGCCTGCGCTTCGACGTCGATCGCCGTCACCGGTGCGAACCCCAGCTTCGCCGCGGCAATCGAGAGCACGCCGGAGCCACAACCGACGTCGAGGAGGCTCGTCGGCGCGAGCTCGTCGAGGAGCTCGAGACACAGGCGGGTCGTCGGATGCGTCCCCGTGCCGAACGCGCGGCCAGGATCGATCACGACCGCGATCGCGTCGGCGTCGGGCTCCTCCCACGGTGGGCCGACCCACAGGCGCCCGATCCGAGCCGGGCGATGGAACCGCCGCCAGCGATCCTCCCAACCGTCCTCGACGTCTTGCGCCTGCACGGCGCCGAATGCGTGCCAGAGCCGCTCCTCGCCCGAGGCGTCGGTGTACGCGGCAAGCTCGACGCCGTGCCTGTCGTCGTGCTCCTCGAAGCCGTGCGGAAACAGCTCGATCATCGTCGCCCTCGCCTGCTCGGCCCGTGCGAGCGGCACAGTCACCGAGACGCGGCGAAGCCCGGTCAGCGGAACGCGCTCTTCAGCTTGTCGAAGAACCCCTCGTCCGCGCGGTAGGTCGCGTCGGTCGCGCGGCTCTCGAACTCCTCGAGGAGCCGGCGCTGCTCTTCGTCGAGCTGCCGCGGCACGGTCACGTTTACGAGCACGCGATGATCGCCGCGTCCGAAGCCTTGGAGAACCGGCATCCCGCGCCCGCCGAGCACGCGGATCTCGCCGGGCTGCGTGCCCGGCTCGAACTCGAGCTCGGTGTCGCCGTCGAGCGTGGGTATCTGAACGCGAGCGCCCAGCGCCGCCTGCGTGATCGTCAGGTCGACCGTGGAGAAGACGTCGTTGCCCTCGCGCACGAAGCGTGGATCGGGGCGCACCTGCACCTGGACATACGCGTCGCCGCTTTGCCCGCCGAGCGCGCCCGCATGCCCCTCGCCCGTCAAGCGAATGCGCTGGCCGTCGTGGATCCCTGCCGGGATCGCGACCTCGATCGTCCGTTCCTCGACGACCCGGCCGGAGCCGCCGCACTCGGCGCAGGGCTGCTCGACGATCCGCCCGGCACCGCGGCAGCTCGGGCACGCCTGCGCGCGGACGAACTCGCCGAAGACGCTGCGCGAGACCTGTTGCACGCGCCCGGCTCCCGCGCAGGTCGGGCACGTCGTGATGGCGCTTCCAGGCTCCGCACCGTTGCCCGAGCAGTGCGCGCACGAGACGGCGATCTCGAAGGGCACCTCCCTGCTGAGACCGGTCGCGGCTTCCGCAAGCTCGATCTCCACCGCGGCGATCACATCCGAGCCGCGCGCCCGTCCCCCGGCACCGAACAGGTCGTCGCCGAAGAACGCGGAGAACAGATCCGAGAGCGTGCCGAAGTCGAAGTGACCGGGCTGGAAGCCTCCGCTGCGGAGGCCCGCGTGCCCGTACCGGTCGTACAGCTCGCGCGTCTCCGTGTTCGACAGCACCTCGTAGGCCTCGGCGGCCTCGCGGAAGCGCGTCTCGGCGTCCGGCGCTTCGGACACGTCGGGGTGCACCTCCCGCGCGAGCTTGCGGAACGCCTTCTTGATCTCACCGTCGCTCGCGCCGCGGTCGACGGCGAGGATCTCGTAGTAGTCGCGCTGCGTCGTGGACATCAGTCGCAATGTAGCGGCCTCGGCGTACGATCCCCGTGCGGTGGCCGGGGCTGTGACGACGGAGACGATTCGCGCCGCGGTGCGAGAGCTGGGTCTCGCCGGGCTGCCGCTGGAAGTTCACTCGGCGCTCAGCTCGTTCGGGCGCGTCGAAGGAGGCGCGGCAACGGTCGTGGACGCCCTGCTCGCCGAGGGCTGCACCGTCGTGGTGCCCACGTTCACCCGTTCGCCGTCCTACCTGATCGATCCGCCGGAGGCCATGCGGCCGGAACGAAACGGCATCGACTACGACGCGCTGCCGGAGGGGCGCGCGGGCGGTGAGAGCCGCGTCTTCACGCCCGAGACCAACGACGTGAGCGCGACGATGGGAGCGATCCCGGCGGAGGTGCTCGCACGGCCGGAGCGCCTCCGCGGCTCCAACCCGCTCTGCTCGTTCGCCGCGCGGGGCCCACTTGCCGAGCGGGTGCGGGAGCAGCAGCCGCTCGACGTGTATGCGCCGCTCAGGATCCTCGCGGCGAAGGACGGCTGGGCGCTGCTGATCGGCGTCGACCTCCGCTCGGTGACGCTCCTGCACCTCGCGGAGGAGAAGGCCGGACGGCGGCTCTTCCGGCGCTGGGCCAACGGGCCGGACGGGAAGCCGATGGAGGTCGAGGTCGGGAGCTGCTCGCAGGGCTTCCTGAACTTCGAGCCGATCCTGGGGGCGCTAGCGCGCGAGACGCGCGTGGGCGAGAGCCGTTGGGTCGCCTATCCGGCGCGTGAGCTGCTTGCTCTCGCCGCGGACGCAATCCGCGAGAAGCCCGGAATCACACACTGCGGAGACGCGGACTGCCTGCGCTGCCGTGACGCCGTCGCCGGCGGCCCGCCAATCAGCACTTAGTTCTCGGCGTAGACGTCTTCGACGAAGCGGGAGAGCTCGAGGGCAGCCGCGCGCACGGACCGGATCGCCATGTCGTAGTCCATCCGCACGGGGCCCAGCAGGCTGACCGTGCCGAGGCTGCGGGTCGCGAGCCCGTACGAGGCGCCGACAAGTGCGACGTCGCGCAGGGCTGGATTGTCGAGCTCGCCGCCGACGCGCACGAACGGGCGGCGCGGGTCGAGTGCGGCGCGCAGGATCTGCAGCAGTGCAGCGCGCTTCTCGAGTGCTTCCAGCAGGCTGTGCCGGGCCTCGAGCTCGTCCGCCGGAAAGTCCGCCAACAACCCGGCGGCGCCGCCGACGAACAGCTGCTGCTCCTCCGAGACGACCGCGTCGGTGAAGACTGGACGCAACTCCGCGAGGAACGTCCGCTCGGAGAAGGAGAGCGTCGGATCGTCGAGCCGCTGGCGGACGATGTTCGCGCCCAGGCGGTGTCCGGCCACGCGCTCGTTGAGGTACTCCGCCGCCCATGACACAAGGCCGACGTCGACGGGCTCCTGGAAGCCGATCGTCCGCTTCGTCACGCCCCCCGTCGAGGTGATCACGACGACCATCACCACGTGCGGCTGGAGCGGCAGCACCTCGACGTGCCGGATGGTCGTCGTCTCGAGCGGCGGCGCGGACACGAGCGCGAGTAGGCGCGTGACCTGCGAGAGCATCTCGGTGGTTGCCTGAAGCGCCGACTCGACCTCGCTGCGCACGGTCGTCAGGTCGAGCGTGAGCGGCGACGGACGAGCGTCGCTCGCCTGGAGCAGCGTGTCGACGTAGAACCGGTAGCCGTGCTCCGTCGGGACGCGTCCCGCCGAGGTATGCGGGTGCGTGAGCAGGCCGAGCGACTCGAGCTCGCCGAGCTCGGCGCGGACAGTCGAAGGCGAAACGCTGAGGCCCGAGCGCTCGACAAGCCCTTTCGAGCCCACCGGCTGACCGGTCTTCACGTACTCCTCGACCACACGGCGCAGGATGTCCCGCTGCCGCTGGGTGAGATCGACCCGTATCGCTGAGCCCGCCATTTGCGGGCATTTTAGCCGTAGGCCGGGACGCTCAGGCGAGCAGCTCTGCGGTCACGCCGCCACCGAGGAAGCGCCCACGATTCGTCAGCGCCAGCGTGCGGCTTCCGGCAGCCTCCCCGGTCCGGGCAAGCCCGAGCAACTCGAGCCGCTCGAGCGCGATGCCGTCGATCGCCTCGTCGAGGCCGTCGACCGGGAGCGGCTCGTCCAGGCGCAGACCGAGCATCACGCGTTCGCGCTGCCGCACGCCGGCGTCGAGCGGCTCGTGCTCGCGGGGCGGCCTGAGCCCGCGCTCGAGCGCGTCGACGTACCGCGCCAGGCTCGGTGCGTTGCGCCAACGATGGCCGTCCACCGTCGACACGGCGCCGATCCCGAGGCCGACATAGTCGCGCGCGTGCCAGTAGGCGAGGTTGTGGCGCGAGCGCAGGTCGCGGCCCGCCGAGCGGTCCAAGCCGAGGCAGAAGTTCGCGGTCTCGTACCAGCGGTAGCCATAGGTTGTCAGTCGCTCGACGACGCGCTCGAAGTAGTCCTCCATCGCGTCGGCTTGACGCGCGAGCTCTTCCCCGTGCTCGTGCGTGAAGCGCGTTCCGCTCTTCGCCTCGAGCTCGTAGCACGAGATGTGCTCAGGTCGGAGCTCGAGCGCCTCGTCGAGATCTCGCTCGAGATCGGAGGCGCTCTGGCCCGGGATCCCGTAGATGAGATCCAACGAGATGTTGTCAACTCCGGCATCACGCAAAGTATGGAACGCGCTCCGGACGGCGTCCGGTCCACAGCGGCGATCGAGCATGGTAAGGAGCTCCGGCTGGAACGACTGCGCGCCCAGCGAAACGCGCGTGACGCCGCCGCGCCGCAGCAGGGCCGCGAGCTCCGGCGTGACCGTCTCGGGGTTCGCCTCGACCGTCACCTCCGCTGCGGCGGGGAGCGCGCGCAGAAGCCGTTCCAGCGCCCCCGGTTCGGTGAACGTCGGAGTGCCGCCGCCGAGGAAGACAGTGTCGAGCTGCGGCGCGAGCAGCCCGCGCTCCAGTTCCAGCTCGCGCAGCAGCGAGTCCACATACCCGCCGTGCCCCTCGCGGCGACCCACCAGCGTGACGAAGTCGCAGTAGCCGCATCGCGACGCGCAGAAGGGTAGGTGCACGTAGAGGTGACGAACCGTGCCAGCGCTCACTTCTTCTCCCCGTTCAGGTTCAGCACCGCGAGGAACGCCTCCTGGGGCACCTCGACGGCGCCGACCCGCTTCATCCGCTTCTTGCCGGCCTTCTGCTTCTCGAGCAGCTTGCGCTTCCGCGAGACGTCGCCGCCGTAGCACTTCGCGAGCACGTCCTTGCGGCGCGCCTTCACGGTCTCGCGCGCGATCACGCGCGAGCCGATCGCGGCCTGGATCGCGACGTCGAAGAACTGGCGCGGGATCTCCTCCCGCAGCCGCTCGACGAGCATGCGGCCGCGGTCGTAGGCAGCGTCGCGGTGCAGGATCAGCGACAGCGCGTCGACCGGCTCGCCCGCGACGAGGACGTCGACCCGCACGAGCTTCCCGGGCCGGAAGCCGGAGAGGTCGTAGTCGAAGCTCGCGTATCCGCGCGTCCGCGACTTCAGCTGGTCGTAGTAGTCGAGGACGATCTCGGCGAGCGGCAGCTCGTAGACGAGGAGGACGCGCTCCTCGGAGAGGTACTCCATGTGGTCGAACCTGCCGCGGCGCTCGTTGTTCAGCTCCATCACCGAGCCGACGTAGTCCTTCGGGACGATGATCGACGCCTTGATGTAGGGCTCCTCGACCTCCTCGACCTCGTCGGGCATCTCCGACGGGTTGTGCACCTCGACCCAGTCCCCGTTCGGACGCCTGACGCGGTAGGCGACCGTCGGCGCAGTGACGAGCAGATCGAGGTCGAACTCCCGCTCGAGCCGCTCGCGGACGATCTCCATGTGCAGCAGGCCGAGGAAGCCGCAGCGGAAGCCGAAGCCGAGCGCCTGCGAGCTCTCCGGCTCGTAGACGAGCGCCGCGTCGTTCAGCTTCAGCCGCTCGAGCGCGTCGCGGAGCTCGGGATAGTCGTCCGAGTCGGTCGGGAACAGGCCGGCGAAGACCATCGGCTTGACGTCCTTGTAGCCGGGCAGCGGCTCGGAGGCGGGCCGCGCCTCGGAGGTGAGCGTGTCGCCGACGCGCAGCTTCGAGACGTCCTTGAGCCCGGTGATCACATAGCCGACCTCGCCCGCCTCGAGCGTGGGCGCCTCGGTGCGAGTCGGGGAGAAGTAGCCGAGCTCCTCGGCCTCGAAGCGCGTCCCCTGGGCCATCGCGCGGAGGGGCTCGCGTGGAGTGAACTTGCCGTGGACCATGCGCACGAACGCGACCACGCCCCGGTACTGGTCGTACGAGGAGTCGAAGATGAGCGCCCGAGCCGGCGCCGCGGGGTCGCCCTCTGGCGCGGGGACGCGGTCGACGATCGCGTCCAGCACCTCCGGAACGCCCTGGCCGGTCTTGGCGGAGATGCGCAGCACGTCCCCCGGCCCGACGCCGATCAGCTCCGCGACCTCCGCGGCTGCGCGGTCGGGATCCGCCTGCGGGAGGTCAATCTTGTTCACGCACGGGACGATCTCCAGGTTGTTCTCGATCGCGAGGTAGGCGTTCGCGAGCGTTTGCGCCTCGATTCCCTGGGCGGCGTCGACGACCAGGAGCGCGCCCTCGCAGGCCTGCAGCGAACGGGACACCTCGTAGGTGAAGTCGACGTGACCGGGGGTGTCGATCAGGTTGAGCTGGTGGCCCTTCCATTGGACTCGAACCGCCTGCGCCTTGATCGTGATCCCGCGCTCGCGCTCGAGCTCCATCGAGTCGAGCAGCTGCTCGCGCATGTCCCGGTCGGCGACCGTGTGCGTGACCTCGAGGATGCGATCGGCGAGCGTCGACTTGCCGTGGTCGATGTGCGCGATGATCGAGAAGTTGCGGATCTTGGCTTGGTCCATGACTCAATCCGCCCTGCGGAAGCGGTCTCGCAAACTTAGCAACGCGCGAACTTCCTGAACGCCCAGCAAACGGCAGCAAACGAGGTATGCGCCCGTGGACGCGACGAGCGCAGCCCCGACCGAGACCAGCTGGGCCGGGAAGGAGCGGCCGAGCGCCCGGTCGAGCGCGTACCAGAGCCCGAAGGCGACCGCACCGAGCACTGCCGACGCGATGACGATCCGCACGGTCGCGGACGCGGTCTCTTCCGCCTCGATGCGCCCCAGCCTGCGGCGCAGCAGGACGAGCAAGACCGCGGTGCCCGCGATGTTGACCACCGACGTGGCGAGCGGAATGCCCCAGATCCCGAACCGGTAGAAGACCGCGTCGAGCACGCCGTTCACAAAGAGATTTCCGAGCGCCACCCAGGTCGGGATCCAGTTCGACTGCAGGCTGAAGAAGGCACGGTTCAGCATCAACATCGTGCCGTTGAAGGTCAGCCCGGCCGAGAAGGCCGCGAGCGCCGCCGCGACGACCGGGGTCTGACCCGGGTGGAAGGCGCCGCGCTGGTAGACGAGCCGCACGATCGGCTCCGCGAGCACAGCGCTGACGACGCTGGCGGGGACGAGAAGGAAGGCGATCTGGCGGATCCCGAGCCCGACCGTGTGCCGGAAGCCGTCCATGTCGCGCCGAGCGGAGAGCCGCGCGAGCGACGGGAAGAGCACCGTGGCGATCGCGACCGAGAACATCCCCTGCGGGAGCATGTAGAGCCGGAAGGCCTTGTCGATCGCCGCCGGCGCGAGATCCCTGTCGATCAGCCGCGAGGCGAACAGCGTGTCGACGACGGCGTTCACGTTGATCAGCCCGAGCCCGAGCGTGACCGGGATCATCAGCTTGAAGGTCTGCGCGACCGCCGGGTCGCGCCAGTCGATCACCATCCGCAGCCGGTCGTCGCGCCCACGCAGCCACGGGATCGGCAGCAGCACCTGGATGACCGTCCCGGCGAGGATCGCTCCGGCGTACACGTAGAGCTTCGCGTCCTCGGTCCCGGCATGCGGGACGCCGATGACGAGGCCCGCGATGATCGCGAGGTTCCAGAAGACGGGCGTCAGCGCCGGGACGCTGAAGTGCTCGTAGCTGTTCAGGATCCCGACGACGATCCCCGAGACGCCGAGCAGCGTGACGATCGGGAAGAGCAGGCGCGACAGGCCTACGGAGAGACTGAGGTCGACCGGGTGGAACGGCCGCATCAGCAGCGGCGCGAGCAGGATGAACAGCGCGGTCAGCCCGCCGAGCCCGAGCAGCATCAGCCAGAACAGCGTCGAGGCGACCCGCCAGGCGCGCTTGCGATCGCCCTTCTCGAGCAGCTCGCTGAAGACCGGGACGAACGCCGACGACAAGGCCGCGTCGGCCACGAGCGCGCGCACGAGATTCGGGATCTGGAACGCGACGGTGAACGCGTTGATCTTGCCGGCGACGCCGAAGTAGTACGCCGCTACGACCTCGCGGACGAGCCCGAGGATCCGCGACAGGCCGGTGGCGAGCGCGAAGATCGCAGTCGACCACGCGAGGCGGTCGCGGTGCGCTGCGGCGGATGAGGCGTCTGGCGTCACGTTCTCACCCGGGGGCACGATACGTCCCGATTCGGCGGCGGGCGGCTGCGCCCTTGCTTTGGTACCATCCCGCGGCCCGCACGAGCGGGCGTTTTCACGCTATGCCGAACATCGAACAGCAAAAGAAGCGGGTGCGGACTGCGGGCCGGGAGCGGCTCCAGAATCTGCGCTACCGCTCGACGGTCAAGACGATCTCCCGCCGGCTGGAGGCCGCTGTCGAGGGCGGCGATTCTGCCGCGGCCGAGGCCGAGCACCGCGAGCTCGTCCGAATGCTCGACAAGGCGGTCTCGAAGGGCGCGCTGCACCGGAACACCGCCGCGCGCCGCAAGGCGCAGGCCGCAAGACTCGTCTCGTCCAAGAGCTCCTAGCCCGCGACGGCGACCGGCTCGGCCGGACGCGTGATCTCGACGAGCGCTCGCTCGAGCTCGAGGTCGCCGGCAAGGCGCGAGCCGCCCTTCAGCGCAAGGTCGAGCTCCGCGAGGCGAACGACGGCGTCCCGAAGCTCGTCCACGCCGAAGTTGGCCGCCTGCGCGAACAGCTTCTGGACGTAGAACGGGGCCTTCCGCATCCTCGACGCGCCCTCCTTGGGGGTCACGCCTTCGGCCGCCCAGGCGTGACATTGAGCTACGCGGCCGACGTGGCTCGTGAGGTAGCCGAGTAGGCGGTTCGGATCGTCTCCGTGCTCGAGGCGCGACTCGCACGCGGCGAGGGCGGCGGCAACGTCGCGGCGGCCCCAGGCATCCGTGAGCTCGAAGTTCGTCGCTTCCGCCCCGCCGGCCGAAAGGCGGCGGACGTCGGCCTCGCCGATTGGATCGCCGTCGGCCCACGCTGCAAGCTTCGCGACCTCGTTGGAGAGCGCGTACAGATCCTCGCCTACGAGCTCGACGAGGGTCTGACAAGCAGCCCGGTCCGCGCGTACGTTCACCAGCGAGAACTGCTCGGCGACCCATTCGGGGACCTTCCGCTTGGACACGTCGAACACGAGCAGCACGCCGGCCTTTGCGCACGCCTTCGCGAGCGGCGAGTCTTTCTTCACCTCTTCGGCTACGAGGGCTAGGACGGTGTCGGGCGCCGGCGCGCCCAGGTACTCGGCGACCGCCTTGACGTCGGCCGCCTTCCACTTCTCCACGGCTTCGACCACCACGAGGCGACGGCCCGCTCCGAAGAGCCCGAGGGCGTTGCACGAGGCCACCGCCTCCTCCCCACTCGTCTCCATTGCGGAGAGCTGGTCGACTGCTTCTTCGCCAACTCTCGCGCGCAGGCGGTGGAGCGCGCGCGAGATCTTCGGGCGGTCCCCGCCGGCGATCAGGTAGACGGGCTTGAGCTCCTCGGCCATCGCCGCCAAGCATAGGCCGCGGCGACCAGCGCGCCGCACCCGAGCGCGCCGGCCGCCCAGCCCGACCGGATTTGCGCGCCGGGAAGCCCGCCGACGAAGCGCGCGCACCACGCCAGGTAGGCCGCGCACCAGCCGTTGAGCCAGTCGAGTGCCGCGGCCGCCCCGGACGAGAACGGCGCGACGGCCACGGCTGCGAGCGCCAATCCAAGCAGCGGGACTACGGCAGGGGCGGCCATCGCGTTCGCCGGCACGGTCAGGAGCGGGATGGCGTGGAACTGAAGCCAGGCGACCGGTGCGGTCGCCGCTCCGCACGCGGTCGACACGGCGAGCACCTCCGCAAGCCCTCGCGGAATCGGATAGCCCTCGAGGAAGCGCAGGATCGGCCGGACGAGCGTGAAGATCGCGAGGACCGCCGCGAACGAGAGCTGGAAGCCGGCGTCCAGCACGACATAGGGGTTCCAAACCTCGAGCACGAGCGCACCCAGGAGCAGGAAGTACCAGCGGTCCCGCTGGCGCGCGGCGAGCCACGCAAGCGAGCCCAGCGCGCCGGCGACTCCCGCCCGTAGGACCGACGGCTGAGGACCGACGGCCAGCACGTACCCGGTCATCCCGGCGAGCGCACCGAGGTGCCCTACCCAGCGAGGGAGACCTGCCAGCCAGACGAGCACGAGCACGGCGCCCGCGACGAGCGCGACGTTCTGGCCCGAGACCGCCAGTAGGTGATAGAGCCCGGACGCGCGAAACCGTTGCCGCAGCTCGTCGGAGAGCCCGCCGTCGTCACCGAGGACGACGCCCATCAGGACCCCGCGGCGCTCACCGTGCACGCCGATCGCGACCGACGCGGCAAGGCGTTCGCGCAGCCGGTCGGGGACAGATGCAATGCCCCCGCGTCGCCCCACAACCCGCCAGCGGTCGCCGCGCAGCACGACGTGGATGCCGCGACGCTTCAGCCACGTTCGCTCGTCGAAGCCGTTGGAAGGCCCGCGCGGGAGCCGGATCTCACCCAGGACCTCCAGTCGCGCGCCCTGGGGAGGCGAACGGCCAAGCGGCAGCTCGAGCAGCACCGGCTCGCGGAGCCCTAGCCTGCCGAACCTCAGCATCTGCGCGGGGATTCGCTGATCGAACCTGCTGCGGCGGGCCGGCGCCGTCACGACGAGCAGCGAGGTCTCGGCGCGACCCACCTCAGCACGGAGCACGCTTCGATCGAGCGCATCCAGCCGCACCGCACCCCACCACCAACCGGCGAGCGCGAGCCCGAGTGCCAAGGCAAGCAGACGGCGGTCACCGTCAACCGTGCCCGCGAGCGCGACGAACGCGCATGCGAGGGCGGGCACCAGTACAGTCGTCGCCCGCGCGAGGTTCGCCGTCGCGACGCCGAGGCACAGCGCGAACGCCAGGAGGTGCGGGCGGCCGCCGAGCTCCAGCATCCGCTCCTTCACGGGGCCACCAGGTCACGGAGCTGGTCGAGACGAGCCGGCCCGATGCCCGGAATGGCGTCGAGCTCGTCGACCGAGCCGAACGCTCCGTGCTTCTGGCGGTAGTCGAGGATCTTCTGAGCCGTCACCGGCCCGACACCCGGAAGCGCATCGAGCTGCTCGAGGGTTGCGACATTCAGGTGCACGGGCCCGGCGGGAGCGGCCGATCCCGACCCGCCGGACACTCCGGCGCCGGAGCCGGAGACGCGCGCAGGAACGATCACTTGCTCGCCGTCGGCGAGCGGAGCGGCGAGGTTCACCAGCGTGCGGTCGGCCTTCTGCGTCAGGCCTCCGGCGCGTGCGAGCGCATCGGCGACGCGCGTTCCCTGGGAAAGGCGGTAGAGACCAGGCCGCCGCACCGCACCCACGACGTCGACGACCAGCCTTGCCTCGACGGTCGTCAGCGCGGCAGGCGGCGGGAGCACCTGCGCGGGCTGCGCCGCACCCGCGCCGAGCAGCAGTCGATCCGCCAGAACGAGAACGACGAGCAGAACCGCGGCGCCGACGAGCGCGCTGCGACGCGAGAGCGGAAAGTCCGGCATGTCGTCAATGGTGGCAACGAACGTGTGCCCTGTCCGTCACAACTTCGTCAGAAGTCGCGCGCGCCCAAGCTCGTGACTGGGCTACGAGACGACGATGTTCACGAGCTTCCGCGGGACGACGATCGTCTTGCGGATCTCCTTGCCGTTCAGCTGGGCCTGCACCTTCGGCGAGGCGGTCGCCCGCGCGACCAGCTCGTCCTCCGACAGGGCGGCGGATACGTCGAAGCGGTCCCGCACTTTGCCGTTCACCTGGACGACGAGCTCGAAGGTGTCGCGCTCGAGCAGCGCCGGATCGGCTTCAGGCCAGGGCTCCTGCCAGACGCGCTCGTGTCCCAGACGCTCCCACAGCTCGGCGGCGAGGTGAGGCGCGTAGGGCTGAATCAGGCTCACCGCTGTCTCGGCGGCGAAGCGCGCGGCCGGGTCGTCCGGTGCTCGGTTGAGCTCGTTCACGAGCTCCATCACAGCCGCGATCGGCGTGTTGAACTGGAAGCGGCGGTCGATGTCGTCGGTCACCCGCGCGATCGTCTCGTGGGCCTTCTTCCGCAGCGGGCTCTGCTCGTCGTGGTGCCCGGAGCCGGCGGGCCGGTCCGCGATCTCGGTGACGGTCCGCCAGAGCCTCCGGACGAATCGAGACATGCCTTCGAGGCCCGAGTCGGTCCATTCCATGTCCTGATCGGCCGGCCCCATGAAGAGGATGTACAGCCGGACCGCGTCAGCGCCGTGCTCGGCGACCAGTGCGTCCGGCCCGGCGACGTTCCCTTTCGACTTCGACATCTTCGAGCCGCCCATCTGCACCCAGCCCTGGTGGAACACGCGACCGAAGGGCTCCCGAAACCCCACGAGCCCGAGCTCGTTCAGCACCTTGACGAAGAACCGCGAGTACAGGAGGTGCCCGGTCGCGTGGTCGATCCCGCCGATGTACTCGGTGACCGGCAGCCAGTGGTCCACGTGCTCGCGCCGGAACGGCGCCGTTTCGTCGTGGGGGTCGACGTAACGGAGGAAGTACCAGGCGGAGTCGACGAACGTGTCCATCGTGTCGACCTCGCGCCGTCCCTCCCGACCGCAGCGCGGACACGGCGTTCGGACCCAGTCAGTCGCCGTCGCGAGCGGTGCAGTTCCCTTCGGCTTGTAGTCGTCGATGTCCGGTAGCACCACGGGCAGCTGATCGTCGGGCACCGGAACCACGCCGCAGTCGTCGCAGTAGACGATCGGGATCGGGCAGCCCCAGTAGCGCTGCCGTGACCAGCTCCAGTCGCGCAGCCGGAAGCTGACGGCCGGAGCCGCGCGTCCCTGCTCGCCGAGCCATTCCACGATCGCGCGCTTGGCCTCCGCCGCCGGCTGCGCATCGAAGCGGCCGGAGTTGACGAGCCGCTCGTCCTCGTCGATCACCGGGCGGATCGGCAGGCCGAACGTCTCGGCGAACTCGCCGTCGCGCTCGTCGTGCGCGGGGACCGCCATGATCGCGCCCGTCCCGTACTCCATCAGGACGTAATCGGCGACCCAGATCGGAATGCGCTCGCCGTTGACGGGGTTCGTCGCGAAGCGCCCCGTCTCGACGCCGGTCTTCTCGCGGTCGGCCTGCGCGCGCTCGTCGGCGCCGGCTGCGGCGGTCTTGCGAACGTACGCGAGCGTCTCCTCCTCGTGCGGCGTTCCCGCCACAAGCTTGGGGACCAGTGAGTGCTCGGGAGCCAGCACGAAGAACGTCGCGCCGAAGAGCGTGTCGGGACGCGTGGTGAACACCGGGATGTCGAGGTCGAGCTCGTCCACGCGGAACAGGATGTCGGCGCCCTCCGAGCGGCCGATGAAGTTCCGCTGGATCGTCTTGGTGCGCTCGGGCCAGGATCCGCCCGGCGGCAGGTCGTACTCGAGCAGCTCGTCGGCGTATGCCGTGATCTTGAAGAACCACTGCTCGAGGCTCTTCGCCTCGACCAGCGCGCCGCAACGCTCGCAATGGCCGTCGATCACCTGCGAGTCGGCCAGCACGGTCTGGTCGTTCGGGCACCAGTTGACCGGCGCCTCCTTCCGGTACGCGAGCCCGGCCTCGAAGAAGCGCAGGAAGAGCCACTGCGTCCAGCGGTAGAACGCGGGGTCGTGCGTCGAAAGCTCGCGGTCCCAGTCGATCGCCCAGCCGAGCTTCTTCATCTGGCTGCGGATCGTCACGATGTTCCGCTCGACGATGTCCCGCGGATGCCCGCCCTCCGCGATCGCCGCGTTCTCGGCCGGCAGCCCGAACGAGTCGTAGCCCATCGGACGCAGGACGACCCAGCCGTTGCGGCGGCGGAACCACGTGATGACATCGCCCAGCGTGTAGTTCAGGACGTGGCCCATGTGGAGCACGCCGGACGGGTACGGCAGCATCTCGAGCTGGTAGTGGTGCTGGACGTCCGGGCCGGGCTCCGTGGGCACGTTGAACGTCCGCTCGTCCTCCCAGACGCGCTGCCACTTCGCCTCGATCGGTTTCGGGTCGTACCGTTCCATTCGTCCTCCGGAAACAAAAAAGCCTCTCGAAGGAGAGGCCCGTGGGGAACTGCCGCGGCGAGGCCGCGTTCGCTCCCTGGTCTACGTAAGAAGCTGCTCGTGCATTTCGTGGCAGTGTACCCGGGCGAAAGCGTCGGCGAAACCCCGAAGAAGGAGGCTGCATGGCCGGTTTCACCAAGGTGAATCTCAAGGAAGACGTGGACGACCAGGCGCCGAACTTCGGCCTGTCCCCGAACCTCGAGGCGCGCATGGCGCGCGTGCCGCTGGAGATGGAGAACGCGGGGATCAGCTACCAGCGCATTGCGCCGAACTTCAGAGTCCCCTTCGGACACAAGCACAAGAACCAGGAAGAGGTCTACGTCGTCCTCAGCGGCAGCCTGAGGATGAAGATCGAAGACGAGGTGCACGACCTGAAGCAGTGGGACGCGGTCCGCGTCGACAAGGACACGATGCGCAGCTTCGAGGGTGGGCCCGAAGGCGCGGAGATGATGGCGATCGGCGCGCCGAGCACCGGGCCTGGCGACGCGGAGGTCGTGCAGGGCTGGTGGGCCGGCTCGGAATCGGAAGCGGGCTCGGAGTCGTAGCGGGCGCTTTCTAGGTACACGCGCGCGCGCCCCACCCAGGGTGGGGAAATCCCGCCTCCCTCCCGGTCGACGGTACCGAGCAGATCCGCGCTGCGCTGTGCCGAATTCGTGCCGGCTTCGTCGCCGACGGTCCGCAAGGCAGACTCCCGGGCGTGCTGGATCTGTTCCCGGATACCGCTTCGATCGACGCCGCCGGCGAGCTCGTGCTCGGCGGCGTGTCCGCGACCGAGCTCGCCCGCGAGTTCGGCACGCCGCTCGTCGTCCTCGACGAGGCCACGCTGCGCGCCCGCGCCCGCGCGTATCGCCTGGCGGCGCCGGATGCGCTGATCGCGTACGGGACGAAGGCGTTCCCGAACGTCGCGGTGCTGGAAGCGCTCGCCGCGGAGGGGCTCGGCGCTGACGTCTCGACGCTCGGCGAGCTCGAGTTCGCCGTCGCGGCGAAGGTCCCGCCCGAGCGCCTCGTCGTGCACGGCAACAACAAGAGCGACGCCGAGCTTGCGCGCGCCGCGGAGGTCGGCGCGGGCCTCGTTGTCCTCGATGCCCCCGACGAGCTCGAGCGCGCGGCGACGGCCGGAATCGACCGCGTGCTGCTTCGAGTCACGCCGGGAATCGACGCGGACACGCACACGTCGATCCGGACCGGGCATGCGGGCTCCAAGTTCGGCTTCACGCCGGAGGCCGCAGTCGAGGCCGTGACTCGCGCGGGCGAGCTGGGGCTCAGCCCGGTGGGCCTCCACGTCCACCTCGGCTCGCAGCTCGTCGACGCGCGCGCGGGCTGGGCCAGCATTTCGTGGCTGGCGGGATTCGCGTCAGCGTGCGCGCGCGCAACCGGCTGGATGCCCGAGCTGGTCGACCTGGGAGGCGGGCTCGCAGTGCGGCACGTTCCCGACGATCCGGATCCGGCCATCGACGACTTCGTGTCCGAGCTCGTGGAGCGCGTCGAGCGCGGCTTCGCCGCTCATGAGCTCCCGACGCCCCGGCTCGTGCTCGAGCCCGGGCGGTCCGTCGTTGGACCGGCAGGTGTCACGCTCTATCGGATCGGCGTGGTGAAGGAGGCAGGCGACGGGACGCGCTGGGTCGCCGTTGACGGTGGCATGTCGGACAATCCCAGGCCGCAGCTCTACGACGCCCGCTACACGGCGTTGCTCGCGGATCGTGCGGGCGAGGGGCCGACGGCGACGTACAGCGTCGGCGGCAAGCACTGCGAGTCGGGAGACGTCCTCATCCGAAGGGTCGCGCTCGCCAACCCGAAGCGCGGGGATGTGCTCGCGATGCCCGTGACTGGTGCGTACACGCTGGCGATGGCCTCGAACTACAACGGCGTCCCGCGGCCTGCCGCCGTGCTCGTCTCCGACGGAACCGCGCGCGTCATCCGTCGGCGGGAAACTGTCGCAGATCTCCTGGCGCTCGAAGTCGGCGAGTAGTTCGGCGCGTCGCAGTTTCGACACAGATCCGCCACGGACGCGGCACCAGATCCTCGCTAGCGTGAACGCAGGGGCACCGGGGTGCCCTTGGGGGAGGTTGGGGGTTACGACGCGGCGGCGCGCAAGAAGCCCGGCCGCACGAGCCGCGGCGGCGCTTTGAGGCCCGCGTCCCGAACAGGAGGATTGAGCGGCTCGACCAGCGGCGCCGCTCCGAACGAGGCGGCGCGCCGCTCCTCCGGGGCGTCCCCGTACAGCGTCGTCCGCTGTCTCGGAATCCGGCCGTTCGCGCGGATCAGCGCCTCCATCGCCTCCGGCGCGAACTCCTGCCCGTGCTCCGCGCCGGCGGCGCGCGAGATCGACTCGTTCATCAATGTCCCGCCGAGGTCGTTGACTCCGGCGCTCAACGCGGCCGCCACGCCGTCGGGGCCGAGCTTCACCCACGAGGCCTGCACGTTCGTGATCCACGGATGCAGCGCCAGCCGCGCGACCGCGTGGACGAGCAGCACCTCCCCGAACGTCGGCCCTCGTCGCGCCTGCCCTTTGAGCGCGATCGGCGCCTCCATGTGCACGAAGGGAAGCGGGACGAACTCCGTGAACCCGCCGCTGCGTCGCTGCTGGTCCCGCGACTCGACCAAGTGCCGCGCCCAGCTCCGCGGCCCTTCGACGTGTCCGAACATCATCGTCACGTTCGACCTGAGGCCGATGCGATGCGCGGCCTCGTGCACCTCGAGCCACTGCGCGGTCGTGACCTTGTCCGGGCAGATCACGCGCCGGACCTCGTCGTCGAGAATCTCCGCAGCGGTGCCGGGAAGCGACGACAGCCCGGCGTCGCGAAGCTCGGCGAGGTACTCCTCCAGCGGCAGCCCGACCGTCGCCGCGCCCTGCCACACCTCGAGCGCGGAGAAGGCGTGCACGTGCAACTCCGGCAGCGCGCCTTTGATCGCCCGCACGACGTCCAGATAGAAGCGCCCGGTGAACGCGGGATGGATGCCGCCCTGCAGGCACACCTCGGTCGCACCGCGCATCCACGCCTCCTCGCAGCGGCGCACGATCTCGTCGAGCGGAACGAGGTACGCGGGCCCGCGCAGGTTCGCCGCGAGCTTCCCTTTCGAGAAGGCGCAGAAGCCGCAGCGGAAGTAACAGACGTTCGTGTACTGGATGTTCCGCGTGACGACGTAGCTGACCTCGTCGCCGCACACCTCGCGCCTCAGCGCGTCCGCGGCCGCGAGTACGCGCTCGCGCTCGCTTCCGCGTGCGCGGAAGAGCCGGAGGAGCTCCTCCTCCCCGAGCTCGTCGCGCGAATCGACCGGCAACGGATCGCGCCGCGTGAGGAACCGCGCCGGCACCGGTCCGGGCTCGCCCGGCGACCAGTCGTCCTCGCGCGCCAGCCCCATCGCGTCGGACGCGCGCAGCACGTGGGACATGACGCGCGGGTCGAGCCAGCGGCCCGACACGAACTCCGGATAGACGGGAAGACGCGGGGCGAGCTGCAGGCCGCGACTCTCGGTCGCACGCTCGAGAAGCGCAAGCTCAGGCCAGGGCGCCTCCGGATTGACGTGGTCAATGGTGACTGGCGACACGCCGCCCCAGTCGTCGATCCCGGCGTCGAGCAGGCGCGGGAACTCGTCGAAGGCAAGGTTCGGCGGCGCTTGGACGTGGACGTCTGGCCGAAGCAGGACCCTCGCGGCGGCGATCGTCCAGAGGTGATCCTCGAGCGACGGCTCGGGTGCCCCGGCCATCTTCGTCCCCGGCTTCGCGCGGAAGTTCTGGACGATCACCTCCTGGATGTGTCCGTAGCGATCGTGCGAAGCGGCGATCGCCCCCAGCGCCTCGAGCCGCTCCTCGCGCGTCTCGCCGATCCCGATCAGGATCCCGGTCGTGAAGGGCACGCGCAGCTCGCCGGCGAGCCGAAGCGTCTCGAGGCGCGCGACCGGGAGCTTGTCGGGCGAGCCGAAGTGCGGCCCACCGCGCTGCGACAGCCGCTCGGACGCCGTCTCGAGCATGATCCCCATCGAGGCGGAGACGGGCCGCAACAGCTCCAGATCGGCTCGGGACATCACCCCGGGGTTCAGATGCGGAAGGAGCCCAGTCTCCTCGAGAACCGCCTCGGCGGCGCGCGCAAGGTACTCGACGGTCGTCGCGCACCCGAGTGCGGCCAGTTCCTCCCGCGCCGCCCGGTAGCGCAGCTCAGGCTTGTCGCCCAGCGTGAAGAGCGCCTCGTGGCACCCGGCGGCGCGTCCGGCGCGCGCGACCTCCAGCACCTCTTCGATCGACAGGTACGCACGCTGCCCACGGCGCGGCGGTGCCGCGAACGTGCAGTAGTGGCAGACGTCCCGGCACAGCTTCGTGAGCGGGATGAAGACCTTCGGCGAGTAGGTCACGAGCGGCCCGCGCCGGAGCGCCCGCGCCTCCGCGCAGAGCTCCTCGAAACTTAGGCCGAGCAGCTCACGCACACCGTGAGCTTACGGTTTCGCTACCAGCAGCTTCCCGAAGATGTTCCAGTGGCCCTTGTGCCAGCGCTGCAGCCTGAGCTGTGAGACCGGGAAGCGGTCGCGCGGCGTGGTCTTGACGAGGATGCCCGGCAGGAGAAACGGGTTGCCGCGCTCGTTCAGGTGCGTCGCCGCATTGACGAGGCTCGCACGCGTCGGGTCCTTCCCCGCCTTCTTGAGCGCGTCGACCATCGTGTAGGCAGACGAGGCCCCTGCCGCCGCGTACCCGGACTTGACGCCGTCCGCGTAGTAGCGCCTCATCACTGTCTGGAAAAGCTTCACGCCCTTGTCCTTCGCCCACGCGGGATTCGCCGGGTCCTTCGTGAAGACGATCGAGATCGCGCCCTCGGTCGACTTCGCGGGCGGGAGCGCCATCAAGCCGGAGGCGCTCGCCACCGCGTTCACGATCGTGATCTTCGGCCGCCAGCCGAGCTTGTTCATGGCGAAGAAGGCCTGGAGCGAGAACTTGCCGAACGCGAAGATCATGAACGTGTCGGCCTTCGACCCCTTGAGCTGGGCGACCTGCGACGCGACGTCGGTCGCCGTCGGGTCGTAGCCGGCCTTCGCCACCAGCTGACGCGCCCGCCCTCCGAGCCCTTTCCGCAGCCCCGCGAGCAGGTCGTTCCCGTAGTCGTCGTCCTGATAGAGCACGGCGATCTTCGCCTTCGGGCGCGTCTTCACGACGTACTGGCCGTAGATCTTGCCCTCCGCTGCATAGCTCGGGATGTAGCCCATCGTGTACGGGTACTGGCCGAAGTCTCGGCCGAGCGTCGTCGCGCCCGACGCGGAGAAGAGCTGCGGGACCTTCGACTGGTTCAGGAACGAGCGGATCGCGAGGTTGTTCGCCGTGCCGAGCGTGTTGAAGATCGCGAAGACCTTGTCCTGCTGGACGAGCTGGCGCGTCGCCTGCACGGTGCGCGACGGGTCGTAGCCGTCGTCGAGGTAGCGGTAGTCGATCTTCCGTCCGTTGACGCCGCCGTGCGCATTGACCCACTTGAAGTACGCCTCGGCGCCGCGGGCCACTCCCGCGCCTGCGGAGGCCTCTCCCGAAAGAGGTGCCGTCCCGCCGATCAGGATCGAGTTGGCGTCGACGCCCGGGTCGGACCGCGTCGCGCCGAGCGCGGTCGGAGCCAGCGCCGCTACGAGCACGCCTGCAAGCAAGAGCTTCCGCATCAGACCCTCAGCCTAGTAAGACCGCCGCGACAGCCGGCTGGTTAGCGCGTCGAGCACGCCGCCGACGCCGGCCGGGAAGAGGAGCATGACGACGATGACGACGAGGCCGAAGATCACGGCCGGCACACCGGGCGCCTTCGGATCGGCGTGCAGCGGGATCCCCTTCTCGATCCAGCGCAGGAGATCGGACGCGTACGCCTGCAAGAAGACGATCAGAGACGCTCCCGCAAGTGGGCCCACGTACGAGCCGAAACGGCCGAGCACCGAGCCGATCCCGGCCACGACCGCGCCGACGAGCAGCGTGATCGAGAGCGAGATCGGGAAGGTGTCGGGATTGACGAAGGCGACTGCGATGGCGAGCAGCGACCCTGCGACGCCCGCGAACGCGGCAGAGATCCCGAACGCGAGCGTCTTGTAGAGCGCGGGCCACACGCCCGCCGACGCGGCGGCAACGGGGCTGTCCCGCAGGGCGCGCAGCGCGCGGCCTGCCTGTCCGCGCAAGAAGAGCCAGGCCAGCACGAAGAGCACGCCCGCGATCGTCCACGTCAGGTAGTAGAGCCAGTCGTTGTTCGTCAGCTCGTGGCGCGCCAGCTTGACGCTCACGCCTCCGCCCGTCTGCTGCGGGAGTCCGAAGAGGTTCAGTCCGCGACCGCCTCCGGTCAGGCCCGCGAACTTCTTGAGCAGGGACGGGAACGAGACCGCGATCCCGAAGGTCACGAGAGCGAGGTACAGGCCCGAGAGCCGCAGCGCGGGGATGCCGAACAGGAAGCCGGCCACCCCCGCGACGAGCGCCGCGAGCGGGATCGTCCAGAGGTCCCGGACACCGTGGTTCGCCATCAGGATCGCGGTCGTGTAGCCGCCGATCGCCATGAACGCGCCGTGGCCGAGCGAGATCTGGCCGCTGTAGCCCGTCAGAACGTTCAGCCCGACGATCGCGATGAAGTAGATCCCGACGGTCGCGAGCTGGAACGCGCGGAAGTCGCTGACCCAGTGCGGCGCGAGCGCAACGAGCGTGGCGACCGCGAGGAAGCCGAGCAGGCCGAAGGCGCGGCGCGCCATCACACCTTCCTCACCGCGGCGCGCCCGAAGAGCCCCGAGGGCCGCACGACGAGCACGAGCAGGATCACGGCGAGCGCGACAGGTAACCGCAGCGTGCCGCCGACGAAGCCCACGTAGGCGCCGGTCAGGTTGAGGATCACGCCGAGCGCGAGCCCGCCCACGACCGCGCCGACCGGACTGTCCATCCCGCCGAGAATCGCCGCCGCGAGCGCGTACAGCAGCACGGTCTGCATCATGTTCGGGTCGAGGAAGACGACCGGCGCGATCATCATCCCCGAGACCGCTCCGAGCACGGCGGCGAGCCCCCAGCCGAGCGCGAGCATCCAGCTGACCCGCACCCCGACGAGCCGGCTGGCCTCGGGATTCAGCGCGGCCGCGCGCAGGGCGAGCCCGAGCTTGGTGAAGCGGAAGAAGGCCCCGAGCGCCAGCACGAGCGCGATCGACACCGCGATCACGCCGAGATCCTGGATCGAGAAGGCGACGCCGCCGGCGTGGATCGGCCGGGTGGGGAACGGGCTCGGGAACTTCTTGACGTCGCTCCCCCACTTCACGCTCGTGAAGCCATTCAGCAAGATCGCGAGGCCGAGCGTGACGATCACGACCGTCAGCACAGGCGCGCTCTCCACCGGCCGGATCACCACTCGCTCGAGCGCCACACCACCGACGAAGGAGAGCGCCAGCGTGAGGAAGAACGCACCCCAGAAGGGCATGCCGTGGTGGACGAGCGACCAGGCGACGAAGGTCGAGACGGTCGCCATCTCGCCCTGGGCGAAGTTGATCACGCGGGTTGCCCGGTAGATCAGGACGAGCGCGAGCGCGAGGCTGGCGAAGATCCCGCCCGAGGCGAGTCCGCTCACGACCTGCTGCAGGAACTGGGTCAATGGTGGTTCGGCCGGCTCCATGCCCGGATTCCTGGGGTGCGAGAAGCGAGCCAGGGTAGGACGCAGGGAGTGTTCGGGCTGGATAGCCCGGACGCGACCGAGGACGCCGCCTGGCGAAGTCTTATCGCGCTCCAGGGGCCGGGTGATGGGGTCGGTCGAGCCACCTAGTAGCCCAGATAACTGCGTCGAATCGATTCGTCGGCCTGCAGCTCGGCGCTCGGGCCGGAGACCGCGACCCGGCCGACCTCGAGCACGAAGGCCTGCTGCGCGGCATCGAGCGCGATCCGTGCGTTCTGCTCGACGACGAGCACCGTCAGACCGTCCCGCTCGTTCAGCTCGCGGACGATGCGGAAGATCTCCGCGATGACTTTCGGCGCGAGCCCGAGCGAGGGCTCGTCGAGCATCAGCAGCCGCGGCCGGCTCATCAGGGCCCTCGCGAGCGCGAGCATCTGCTGCTCCCCGCCCGAGAGCGTGCCGGCCTGCTGGTCGCGCCGCTCGTCGAGCCACGGGAAGTAGCCGCGCACGCGCTCGAGGTCGTCGTCGAGACCGCCGCGCCGCGTGTAGGCGCCGAGGCGCAGGTTGTCCTGGACGGACAGCTCGGCGAACGTTCCGCGTCCCTCGGGAACGTGCGCGATGCCGAGCCGCGCAGCCGCCTCCGGCCCGCCGCGGAGCCGCCGACCGCCGAAGACGACTGATCCCGAACGCCGGACCGTCCCGGAAACCGCCCGTAACATCGTGGTCTTCCCGGCGCCGTTCGCACCCAGGACCGCAGCGACCTGCCCTTCCTCGACGGCCAGGCTGACCCCACGGAGCGCCACGACGTCCCCGTAGCGCGCGCCGACGTCCTCGAGCTCGAGGAGCGCCGTCATGCGACGAGCCGGGCCCGGACGCGCTCGAGCTCGTCCTCGGCAAGACCGGCGCTGCGCAGGTATCCAGCGACGCTGCCGTGCCGTTGCTCGAGCTCGCGGAGCACGTCGACCATCGCGCCGGCCGGAGCGAGACCCTGACGGCGGCGCATCTCGCGTTCGACGCTCTCCTCGGCTTCGGCGACCCACTCCTCGTGCCGCGGGCCCCATGGCCCCTCGCTCGCCGTGTAGTCGGCTCCAATCGCCTCGTGCGAAACGCCCGCGAGGCGGAGCGCGAGCGCGGTAACGAGACCCGTCCGGTCCTTGCCGGCGAAGCAGTGGACGACGATGCCTCCCGGCTCCGCGTCGGCCAGCGCGCGAATCGCGGCCGCGAAGTTGTCGCGAAAGCGCTCGAGGAACTCGCCGTAGGCGGCGCGAACATAAGCCCTCCCATCGCGGGCCGCAGCGAGGCGGCCCTGCAGTTCGGCGGCGTACTCCGGGTCGGGCTCGCCGAAGAGCGGGACGTGCTCAACCGCCACGTCCAGGTCGCGCGGCGGATCGGCCTCGCGCTCCTCGTGGAACCGCAGGTCGACGATCGTGCGGACTCCGTGCGCGACGAGCGCCTGCCAGCCGATCGAGCTCAGCCCGGAGACCGCGTCGGCGCGGATGAGCGCCGCGGGTGCAATCGCGCGCCCGTCTTCGGTGGGCAGACCGCCGAGGTCGCGCACGTTGACGCATCCCTCCCACTCCAGGACGGTCACGCGACGGGCTCCTCGGGGACGTGCTCGGCCCCGAGATAGGCCACGATCACCGCCGGGTCCCGCTGTACCTCGCCCGGCGTCCCCGAGGCGATCAGGCGCCCGAAGTCGAGCACGTGGACTCGGTCGGCGATCCCCATCACGAACGCCATGTGGTGCTCGACGAGCAGGATGGTGAGCTCGAAGTCCTTGCGGATCCGGCGGATCAGCTCGGCGAGCTCGTCCACCTCCTCGTGGTTGAGCCCACCGGCGGGCTCGTCGAGCAACAGGAGGCGAGGCCCCGAAGCCAGGGCCCGCGCCAGCTCGACGCGCTTGAGGGTCCCGAAGGGGAGTCCCCGTGCGGGCCGGCCGGCGGAGTCGCCCAGCCCGACGTAATCGACGACGTCGCGCGCGTCTCGATCCCCCCGCCGCGCATGCGCGCCGACCCGGACGTTGTCGAGAACGGTCAGTGAGCGGAAGAGCTCGACGTTCTGGAAAGTCCGGGCGATCCCGCGCTGGACCACGCGGTGCGGTGGACTCCCGAGCAGCGACTCGCCGTCGAAGACGACGTCGCCCTCGTCGGGCGTGTACAGCCGGGTGATCACGTTGAACGCCGTCGTCTTGCCGGCGCCGTTGGGGCCGATCAGCCCGACGATCTCGCCCTGGTCCGCATCGAACGAGACATCGTCGAGCGCGACGATTCCGCCGAAGCGCTGTGTCACGTTCGCTACGGACAGAAGGGCCACGGGACGCGAACTACCTTAGAACGTCGCGGCCGGGCTCACCCATGCTTAGGAGGGGAGACGCCGGCCGCAACGCCGTCCCCCTAGCAGGCCGACAATCGCGGAGGCGCGCCCCCCTCTTCACGTTAGACCGCCGCCCGCAGCGAAACCTGCGCTCAGATTTACACATTTTGCCGTTTGGAGTGGAGCGGTCCGGGTAGCCTTTGGGGACCTAGTAGGCCGACAATCGACTTCTCTCCTCCGGGAGAGTCGGAAGGAGGGCTTCCTCGTGGGGTCCCCTCTTACCACCGTCCAGGCGGCCGCGGTGGACAGTCCAGTTGCCGTACCCGTCAGGGACACCGACGGCGCCTTTTCGGGCACGTTTGCGCCGACGCGCTTCGTAGCCCAGGACGGAGCGCTGCTCGCGACCGGGACGCTCCAGGGCACTCTCGATGGGGTCGAGCTCGTCGAGGAGGTCACGATCCCGGTCACGGAGATCGGCGGCTCCTGCCCTGAGCTCCGACTCGCGCTCGGACCGACGGAGGTCGCGCTCTCCGGAGTCCCGACGCGACTGGAGCCGGCGCCGCTGACCGTCGAGGGTCGGCCGGGGCTGCTCGGCAACCTCGTCTGCGCAGTCACGCATCTCCGCGACAGCGGAACCGGTCTCTGGCTCGTCCCCGACCTGCTCAACCAGATTCTCGCCCGGGTGTGAACGCTCGCCGGGACAAGCCTGCGTGCCTCGAAGCCGGCCGCCGTCAGCGGCGTCGGTGGCACGCCGGAAGGAGAGGCGTCGGCTCCGCCCGGCTGGCGCCTCTCCGAGCGGCCAGTAGGGCGATCAGGAGGGCGGAGTCACGTTCCCCGACGCCACTCCGCCCTCCACAGCTTTGAGAAGTGCCGGATCGGTGACCGGCGCGCGGCAAGCAAAGCGCTCGCAGACGTAGACCGCCGGCTTCCCATCGACCAGACTTTTCCCTTCGAGGAGCGGGATGTCGTCGGCCGGGCCGAACGCGACCACGGCGTTGGGCTCGAACGGCTCGAGCGCGGCGCGGGCGACCTCGCTGCGCGGATCGCCCACGATCGCCAGCTCGCGCGGCGCCGAGAACCAGAGGTCGAGCGCGCAGAGCAGGTGTCCGAACGCGGTCGGCGCGCGCTCGACCAGCGGCCGCGCGAGCCGGAAGACGCCGACGGCCGCCCGCTCGAGCTCGTCGTCACCGTAAATCCGGCCGAGGCGCAGGAGGATGTACGCGAGCATCGAGTTCCCCGAAGGCGTCGGGTGGTCGTCCAGCGGCTTCGGGCGTGCGACGAGCTCCTCCCCGCCGGTCGGTGTGAGGAAGAACCCGCCGCGCTCCGGGTCGCCGAAGAGCTCGAGCGCGACCCGGGCGAGGCGGTTCGCCTCCCGCAGCCAGCGCAGGTCGCCGGTTGCGACGTGCAATTCGTAGAGGCCGTTCGCAACGTCCGCGTAGTCCTCGAGGAAGCCGGTGTTCTTCCCCTCGCCGGCGCGATAGGTGCGGAAGAGCCGACCGTCCGGGCCGGACAACGGACCCAGCAGGAACTCGCCGAGAGCGACCGCAGCGTCGAGCCAGTCCGCACGGTCGAGCCGCCTGCCGGCCTCCGCCACCGCTGCGAGCGCGAGCCCGTTCCAGGATGCGATGGCCTTGTCGTCGCGGCCCGGCTTGGGTCGCCGCTCACGCTCCTCGAAGAGACCCGCGCGCACATCCTCCGGCACCTCGCCCCGGATGATCGAGCGGCCGTGCTCGAACGGCTGCAGGAGCTCCGCGGGAACGCCCTCTCCCGCAGTCCAGGTGAACGTCAGGCCCTCGACGCCGTCGGTGTCCGCGTCCTGGGCGGAGGCAAAGCCTCCCTCCGGCAGGCGCAGCTCCCGCAGCATGTAGTCCACGGTCTCCTCGACCACGGCCCGGTAACGCGGCTCGCCCGTCACGAGCCACCCGTGGAGGTAAACCGGAACGAGCAGCGCGTTGTCGTAGAGCATCTTCTCGAAGTGCGGGACGAGCCAGCGCACGTCGACCGAGTACCGGTGGAAGCCGCCCCCGAGCAGGTCGTACATGCCGCCGAGCGCCATCCCGTCGAGCGTCGCGCGCACGATCGCGAGCGCGTCCTCGTCGCCCGTGCGCACATGGAAGCGGAGCAGGAACTCGAGCGAGGAGGCCGGCGGAAACTTAGGCGCGTGTCCGAAGCCGCCCCAGCGCGAGTCGAATTGCGTGCGGTGGCCGGCCGCGGCCTCCCGGAGCAGGGATTCCGTGAGCGGATCGTGCGACGGCTGTGCGTCCGCGCCGCGCTGGACAGCCTCGGTGAGCGTGCGCGCCTGGCGAACGACGTCCCCGCGCCGCTCGCGATACAGGGTGGAGACCTGGCGCAGCACTTCCGGGAAGCTCGGGATCCCGTGCCTGGGCTCGGGCGGGAAGTACGTCCCGCCGATGAACGGCTCGCCCTCCGGAGTCAGGAACACGGTCATCGGCCAGCCGCCGCTGCCGGTCAGCGCGACGACAGCCTCCATGTAGACCGCGTCGAGGTCCGGACGCTCTTCGCGGTCGACCTTGACGTTCACGAACAGGTCGTTCATGAGCGCCGCCGTGGCCGGATCCTCGAACGACTCGTGCGCCATGACGTGGCACCAGTGGCAGGCCGAATAGCCGATCGAGAGCAGGATCGGCTTGTCCTCCGCGCGCGCCTGCTCCAGCGCCTCGGGCCCCCACGGGTGCCAGTGGACCGGGTTGTCGGCGTGCTGGAGGAGGTAGGGGCTGGTCTCGGTCGCGAGGCGGTTCACGGTCGGTTCTCGAGATGACGCGCGACGTCCCACGTCCACAGCTCGACGACGTTGCCGTCCGGGTCGGTGACGTACACCGCTCGGCTGTCGTCGTAGCCCCCGAACTCGTGTAGCTCGAGCTCGTTTCCGAGTTGGCCGAGCCGCTCGACCGCGGCGTCGAACGCTTCGGCCGGAATGTGCATCGCG
>Ga0193747_1000037_pt1 | contig 89288 bp, 78 predicted proteins | sample L1m2metaG_FD_143048 | JGI IMG/M metagenome (GOLD analysis project Ga0193747, IMG submission 143048) | Soil microbial communities from a riparian zone of the East river system, Colorado, United States - L1m2 | ecosystem: Environmental > Terrestrial > Soil > Riparian zone | place: USA: East River... | reverse complement strand
GACGATCGCGATCACTTTCAACAAAATGCAAAAACCAGCGTCGCTTCGCTCCGAGGACTGATCGGATCATCCCGGAACATTGATCGGCATCACAGCGGAATGCTGATCGACTTCATCGGAATCCCCAGCTTGATGCTGACTTTTCGGGGGATTACAAGGGGCTTTCAGCAAGGCGCTTTGAAAACCCTCTTGTCTGGGGGAGCCTCGATGGACAAAGAACTCGTCCTATTGTAGTCGCCGCCCTGAGCCAGAACGCATTGCCCTGCTTGTCTCCATGATAAATCAGGCCGGGAGGTCTTCTTGCGATGGGACATTCCCGGTATCCTTAATATATGCGCTGACTGTGAGCCCAGCGCCCGCTGTCCCGTCGACTTTATGCCGCTTCCGTCTCGTAGTACTTCAGCAGACCTCCCAGTCGTTCTCGACACCGCACTGCTCCTTTGTTCCTTCTTGCTTCCGGCCGTGAAGGAAACAAGATCCGGTTGTCTTTGCCCTGGTGATTGCGCTCCTCGTGGTAATGTACGAGATATTGCTGCAATGCTCGCCGCAGCGAAGATTCTCCAAATAGGATCAACCTCGACAGACATTCTTCTTTGACCGATCTCACCCAGCGTTCCGCATACGAGTTCAGATTCGGGCTCCTTGCTGGCAATCGAAGCGGATTCACGCTTCCCGTCCTGATCAGTTCTCGAAACGATTCGCAGAACTTCGCGTCACGGTCATGCAGCAGATAGCGGCAGCCTCTCAGGCTTCCCCAGTCCTCCATCGTCATGTTGCGCGCCTGCTGCTCCATCCACTCCTGATCCGGGTACGGCGTGAATCCTGCCAGTTTCACTTGGCGACTCTCCAAGTGGATGAAGAACAGCACATAAGTAGGTCGTCAACCCTTTGAGCGTTAGGACTTCCGTCGTGAAGAAATCCATCCCCACCAAAACGTCCCGGTGTGCACGGATAAAGTCCTTCCAGGAGATCGATTGCTTTCGCTTCGGCGCTGGAGAAATGCCGTGGCGACGGAGGATGAATGGTTTCTGTGGATGCGTGACTGGGAAAAGACAGCGCCAACATGGTAAGGTGGCGCCTATCAGAAGAATGCTGTCAGAATAATGTCCTGTCTGTCACGCGGTTTGCGGTTTTCCTCAGAAATTAACAGTGGTCCACAGGAGCAGGATCATCAGCAAGCCTGCGAAAAGGGTTTGGACGCGTGCAGGACCTCTTAATGTGAGGGCGAAAAATATTCCTGTGGCCAGCATGAATACCATCGTAGGTAGCCAAAATACTGAATCTAATGCTCTATTCAAACCTATATCATTCAAGAGAAATGAGCCGACATATGTAGCCCAACTGAGGAATGTGACTGCAATTGAGACTGTCCCCAAGGTGCGGCGCAAATGCGATAGGGTATGTCGCCAGTGCTTTGACCAAGACCGGTACGCCAGAGCAGTTAGACAAGGAATGGCCACTATAGCAGTAATCCCTGAAACTTCGAGTAGAACGTTTACAAACCTGGGGACAGCAATAGACATACCTTACGCCTCCTGCTCTTAGTTCTATGGCATGAATTCAACGAATGTGACGCGGAGCAGTGAATCCGATGGAAGTGGCCGGCTGCGGGCCGTTTCATGTGAAAATCCCCCTGCAATGCTCTTCGACCATATCATGCCATCGATAGCCACGGGAATCACGGGAAACCCTAAAGCGATCATGAGAAAGGAGCCGACAAAAGTGACGCAACCGAGAAACGTTGCTGCGATTGAGATCGTTCCCAGAGTGCCGCGCCATCGGGGTAGGTCCCGCTGCCAGCGCCTTGACCACGACCGATAAGCCAGAACGGTAAGGCAAGGAATGGCTACGGTAGCAGAAACCACTGGAACATAAACCAGAATTTCTCTAGCTTTGGTTACATCGAAAGCCATACTGCATGCCTCGAATCGTTATCCATGCGTCCGTAGGACTCACCTCGACCACTTCGAACCAGGCGGATGGGGCTGGTCATCCGCTAGGATCGATCCGGGTCTTGGCGGTGGATCCGAATCACCGCTTGGCTGATTTCTTGTCCGATAAGGAAATAATAACTGCGTTAGTTATCTGTCTTCTGAGTTTGCATAGAGTCCACTCCTAGCGCCACAGGGAAAGCATCTGCGGAGCCTGCATTCGAGTGCATATCAGTAAGGGTAGAATTCATAGTACCCATCTTCACATGCTTTGACGCCGCCCGCTTCAACGTACGTCCCAGAAACCCAAATCCAAGGTCCACCGCCACCGCCGCCTCCACCGCTCCCATGTGGATTTCTCGGGCGGCTTCTTCGATTGGACTTGTAAAAAACAGGAAAAACCCCAGTGAATCAGTAAGGTTTTTCAGCAGGATATGAAATGCTTACAACCTCGGTGGTAACGCTAAATGAGCCGCCGCCGCTCGTAAATGCGTAGTTGAACCAGGTAAAGTCGGGATACACCGAACCTGCTCCACCGCCACCGCCGTTCTGTGGGGGATGGAGCTTTTGACACTTCTTAAACAAGGCGGATATTTGGTCATTCGTGAGTTTCACAGTGGAGTGTGGATCGAAGGGACTGTAGCCACCGCCGTAGCCTAACTCTTCCATCATGAGATTGCCAGAGTTATTAGGTTGATGAAACCATGTGTCGCTACCCCACGGCCGGGAAAGTCCCATCCAGTGGGCCAATTCGTGCGCCGCTGAGCTCCCTATAGCGAGATTGCCGTTGAAGCTTTGAATGGACTCGTGTGGAATTTTATTTATATTGAGTGAAGGATTACTGCAACCGAATAATAGCGAGCATTTAGTCACTCCTGCGTCGCTACCAGAAGTCCCGATATTTATCGTCGTGTCTGCCGCTGTTACGTTTGGGGTGAATTGTACATTCACCCAATTATTGTGCCCGTCATCTGTCTGTCCGAAAACATTTTCGATTTGATTTTGAATTTGACGTAACTGGTCTGGCGTAAGATTCGCATTGTTAGCGATATTGATGTTCACAGTGCATGTCGTCAGGCCGAAGGGGTCGATAGAGTTCAGGGGATTGTTTCCCACGTAGGCGTAGCGGTTGTGGGATTGGAGGTTACCGATGGCGCCGCCGAGGGGGTCGGTGGAGAGGAAGCGCCCGAGGCGGGAGGAGTAGTAACGGGCGAAAGCGTAGTCGACGCCCGTATCGCCTTGACCGTAGGCGGTTTCGGGGTCGCGCTCGTAGCCAGTGAATTTATAATTCGGGGGGCAAGCGGTGGTTTGGAGCCTGGAGGTGTACGAGATTTCCTGGCCGTAAGGAGTGAAATCGGCATCGTAACAGAGCTGGCCGGGGGTCTGGCCGGTGCCGCTGCCTGTGGTGATGGTGCGCGTGGAGCCGAGATGGTCGGCGAACCAGTAAAAGATGGCACCGGAGCCGTTGCGAGAGGCGATGCGGCGCCCGGCGAAGAAGATATATTCGTTGTAGGCGGCGTTTGTGGTGCTGCCGGAGCCGTCGGTTTCGGCGAGGGCGTCTCCCGCGATGGAGCGCCAGTAGAGTTTGGTGACGGCGCCGCCGGAGCAGTCGCTGTTGGCACCGGATTTCTTCGCGACGCGGAGACCGTTGCCATCATACACGTAGCAGTAAGGGCCGCCGGTCATGCCGGTTGCTTGGGCAAGGCCGTTTTCTGCGTCGAAGCTGTAGGAGTACCCCGTGGTTTTGCCGTCCTGGGTCATGTTGCCGGCGGCGTCATAGGCGAAGGTGGTGCTGGAGTTGATGTGGTTGTTGGCGTCCACAGTCACGCTCAATGTGTTGCTACTGCACTGTGCGCTGGAGATGGTGTTCAGGTTGGCGAGGGAGTCAGGTGCGAAATTCTGGCCCCAGCAATCCACGCCAGAAGTGGCCTGCGTGGAGGCCGAGGAAATGCGGTTCAGGGGATCGTAGGTGAAGGATTGCGTGCGGCCGTTGTCTGCGTTGTTGGTGATTCCAGTCAGGGTGCCGTTGTCGCCGCCGGACAAAGCGTGATTCAGGGTGAGATCCATGGCTGTTCCTGTTGTGGACGTGGCCTTGCTACTAGTGTACTCCAGACTGCTGTTGAAGGTGCGCGACTCCGTGATCCCTCCAAAGCCACTGCTAATCTGCCCGGTAATAACGCCGGACAAGCCACCAGGCGGAACGTAACTGGCGGCCGTGGCGAACTGAATGTTGTTGGTTACGTCTTTGGCCGCGGTGGGGCGCTGGGCATTGCTCACCGTGTAGGTGACCGCTTTTCCGCTTGGGTAGGTGACGGCAGCTATGGAGCCGTCTAAGTTGTAGGAATAAGAAATGGTCTGAGTGATCGCCGACGAGCCCAGGATGATGCGCTTTTCGGTGATGATCCTGCCGACGGCGTCATGGGCCCAGGAGGTTGCACCGCTTCCGTCGCACATGGAAGTTGCGCGTCCCTTGGGATTGGAATCCGTGAGAGTGGGAGGCGCGGTTGTGCAACCCGTGAGGGCCGTGCCGTCGTACCCGTATTGCACTGTGGGTGTTGGGACGGGCGTTGTAGCGCCGTAAGTGATTTTTGTAAGGCGATTTAGAGCGTCGTGAGAATAAGTGGACGTGACCGTGGTGGTGCAAGAGGATTGGTTGGGGGCCGGAGCGACGCGAGTTTGCGAGTTGCTGTTGCTGTCGTAGGTAAAAGTGACGGCACAGTTGGCGAGTTCGGGAATGGTGACGGACTTGACCCGGGAGAGCGTGTCGTAGGCGTAAGTGCGCGTCTGGGTGCCATGAACGATCTGCAAAAGATTGCCGAGGGAGTCATAACTGTAGCAGGTGTAGGAGGTGAGATTCCCACTCGAATCTGGTTCTTCAGCTTCGATCGTTCTCCCGAATCCGTCAGTCCACGCTTCACGCTTCTTGCCCGCTTCGTCGAGAGCCAGCACTGGGAAGCCGAGTCCGTAGGTGCCTGAAGAACAATTTTGCGTGGTCACGCCACCGAGGCCGGTTCCGCCGACTGCCGCGCCATAGAACGTCTGTGAATAGGTTGCGTCCTGATGGGTGACTTTGATGATGCGCCCCAGCCCGTCATAGGTCGGAGTTTCGATGCCATCGGTGGTGCTGGAGGTGGAACGAGCGGGATGCGAAACGTTTAGCACGCGTCCGGTTGTATCGTAGTTCGTGGTGACGGTGGTGGCCCCTTCGGGATCGCTCATCAATTTTTGGGTGATGGGGCGTCCTAAATTATCTAGTGCTGACTCATCCTGCCTGATACCTGCGCCAGCCGAAGTGGAAAATGCGGCAGTGATACCGATGTAGGAGTCGGCCAGAGTTTCTGACGCGGCATAAGTGGAATAGGACCACCCGCCATTGGGCAGGACGGTGCTTGTGGGCCGACTAAAGTAAGAGTCAAAGAAATGCGAATAAGAAGTGTTTCCGTTTGCATCCTTCGACGACGCAGGTTGTCCGGTGTGATAGTAGTAGCCCAAAGTGGAGGCTGGAATCATTGGAGGAGTAACTGCGGTTAGAAATGCACTTGTGGGCGCGGGTGCGGAAAATGCCTGGGGCGGATTAGACGGTCCGTCACCAATGTCTTTAAAGAAATTGTCTGCGTAGCTGAAGCTAGTGATATTGCCAATGGGGTCCTTGACGGAGAGAACGTGACCTGTGGTGTCGTAGGTCATCGACGTCTGCACGTAGTTGGAAGCGCAACTGGCAAAGACCGTGCAGCGCTTGACGGTTGTTAGGTTGCCGCGCGCTGTGTTGCTAAGGCCGTAGTTCGCATCGTCATGTTGGAAGATGCCCGTAGCGGGGGTGCTGCTCGAGAGGGTTCCGGAATCATCGTAGGTAAAATTTGTCTGCGCGACCACGTTTCCACCGCCGTCTTTCACGGTGGTCTGCGAAATGCGATTGGTGATGTTGTAGCTAAATGCAAAGAGGTACGTCATGTCCGTTTCCCGGTCCGGAATCGTTGGGAATGTAGGAGAAGAGCCGGCATAGAACTTCCAAGCTTTAATGCTGGCGACGTTCGGGAGGTATGTGGTGGCATAGGCAACCTTCGTTTGGCTTGTTATGTTGTTTCCGCCGGGAGTTGGTAGCGTCGTGGTGGTGGTCAGAACCCGAATGTCTTGCGCACCAGTGCACGGAGAGGGCGAGCAGGACTGGCTAAAGTCCCAGGTGCTCGAGGCGGTTGACAGGAGAGTGCTGGCACCTGTGTAGGTAGAGACGGCCGATTTCCATGCGCCGTTGTTTAGAGTGAAAGTGTATACCGCTGTGTCTGTGCTTGGCTTTGTGACCGTGACTTTTTGCTGGCAGCCGACTTGTCCAGTGCCGCATGTCGTGATCACTGCGGGCGTATAACTCCAGTTCCCACCGCCGGATGTCCGTGAGCTAACCCAGCGGCCTTTGTTTCCAAAGGCGTCCAGAAAGGTTGTGTGGCCGTAGGTTATCTGGCCGGTTGTGGGAAGAGTGACGCTGTTCAAAAGTCCGAAATGCCCGACTGTGGTCCCCGAGTCGTAGCCAAACTGATAGGTAGTAGTGTCAGGCAGCTGAATGCTTTGGATGACTGTGATTGGGCCAGAGTATTCTGTCATGCCGGACTGACCGAAGTTCGTATTCACGTTGATGGTTGTTGTTGTGACCGTAATGCGTGACGTGCTTCCTCGGGAATTCAAAATGTCGTAGCAGGTTTGGCTGCTGTTGCCATTACAGTTCGTGGTGACCACGACGGGTTTGCGACCGAGGGTGTCGATTACGTTTCCGCTTGCGTCGGTCGAGAAGAGGTTTCCGTTTGTATCTTCGACGGTCGGGTAAACTTGAGTGCCGTCAGGAGCATACACGACCGCGGTTGTGTAATTAGTGACATACATGTGGTACCCGGACGCGTCGCTCGCAAAGGCATCACTGGTTGGTGTATTGCCCTGGTCGCAGAACAAAGGGTCGTACTCTGTAAAGATTTCGTGGAACTGGTGAATCGTGCCGTCTGGGGCAGTCCAACTGAAGCCCACGTGGGTTGTATAAGAATGATATGGCGGCGGTGTGTCGCAAAGAGGATGCATGCTGATGCTATTTACAGTTCCGGCTGTCCCCGAAGAGATCATTCGCCAGCCACCCCATGAATTTGGAACGTTTGTCGGCTGCCAAGAAGTGCCGCCATTCAGCCAGATTGAACTGTCGTAAACAAGTCCGGCGGCAAACGGTACACTCCCTCTTTGAGGAAATGAGCCGAGCGGAACGGTCAGATGGAGATTCCCGTTAGCAGCATTCAGAAATCCCAATTCCACTGGCAGCGCCGTCGTGAAGGTGGGAGCGCCGATCTGGCCAAGGTAGTTTTGGGCGCAAAGCGGACGCGCCATGAGCGAACAGGCAAAGAGCGCCGTGAGACCGAGCCAGAATGATTTGGTATGGCGATGGTTGCGCATTTTAGGATTCAAAGGTGAAATCGTCATCATGGTTCGTTTCCCTCTCACGGGTCGAACGAGAATCAGGGCTTGAAGATCGAATCGGAAAGACTGTTGTTAAGAGAGATCGACGAAAGAGAGATGGACCAGGTCTCCTGACCGTTGACGAGCTCGGAAATTTGGTATGGTGCTACGACAGAACCGGCGGGTCGGTAATTCGAATAACGAATTGCATGTGGGAGGGACTGAATACTGTTCGCGACCCAGATCGATTCGGAGAGTTCAAGAATCTGATATGTGGTGGGGTCTACATAGATGTCGAAACTGCCGAATTGGGTGGCACCGCTGGGTGGGGTTAGCGATGAATCGAGCGGGGGAGACACGCGGATCTGGTAAGCTTGCGCGGATTCAAACGGTACGAGGCCCAAGAATTGCAATGCGATGGCAGAGTTGTTGAGAGCGCTTGCGACACGAGCTCCTGGAAAAGTAAGATTTGGTGCGGTCATCAAACCGCTGTAGGGGAGCGCGCTTATCTTTCTGTCCTCTGTGGTGATGCTTCCGGCAGTTCCCACGACCTTGAAGGATCGAGTGCCCTCAGGGAGCACAGAGTCCAGGCGAAACTCGGTTAGACCCTTTCCCTGGGCGGTCACGGTGCCAACGACATCTTGTCCGGCCCAGTGGTAGGTGATCGTGCCTGACGCCAAGAAATCTTGAATTGTGCTGAATGCCTGCGCTCCGCCGCCAGCAGAGAGGCACCTCTGAAGAATGACCAAAGCTTGGGGATCACGTTGCGGAGTCGGGGTCGATTGCGATCTGAGACGTGGAGATGAGGCGAGAATGAAGAAAAAGCAAAGGACGAATCGAGCCACTCGCATGCTGCCTCCCAAGTAAGGAAAAGAGACGGGAAAGTAACAGGCGGGATAGTAGCTGTCAAGGTTAATCATCTACTGGCCATTAGTACAGGTGAAAACTGAACTTTGCATGTTACCAGTTATAAATGCGTTGCACAGAGTCGCTAATTTGTCCTAATCATTAGCGGAATCAGGTTATTCGGATGACTTAAAGGTGCGCCGTGCAGTTCTCGTAGGCGGGTGAGAGCGGAGAGATTCAAGGGCTATCTGCTGATGCTGTGATCTTCTACTTGCGTAAGTTCGTGCGTTTGGCTTCGTGCGGAAGACGGTTGGATCTCGTGCACTGCGGATTCTCGACGCGGTTCCAACGCGGATCGGTGCGATACGTCACGCGAGAGTTGCTCGGCGAGATGACCTTTGTCGTTCGTGTAGATTTGTGCGTCATAGCGTCCCCGCGACACCGCCACATACGCCAACCGGCGATTCACCAGTTTTTCTCCCGCCTGCTCTGTATCTACGTGAACGAGCACGCGGTCGGCGGTTTGCCCCTGGCTGCTGTGGCTCGTTACGGCATAGCCGTAGTCAAGATGCGGATTCTCCTTGGCGTTGAACGAAACGGAACGGCCTGAGTCCAGGCGCAATTGCGGGTTGCCGCTCGCGTCGATCTTCTCAATGGTGCCTAGCTCTCGGTTGGCGATGTGTTGTTCTCGATTTGGTGCGGTGAACTGCACTCGTTCGCGTTCACTGAATGAGCGCTCTGTCTCGCGGTAGAGCGTCACGCCATGCAACCGGCGCGGGTCGTAACTCACTTGCTCGCCGTTCTCACGTTTCACGGTCACTATATTTTCTTTCTCGTTTGCGCGCTCGACGCGGGCATACTCTCCCGCCTCGATGCCGTGCGTCTTGCTGCCTCTCGTGTAGCGCACAACGTCACCCGGTTGGTATTGCGCGGCCCACTGCCGGTCCGACCTACCAGGGCGGTCAACGATACGCTCTTCGGAGCTGAAAACGTCGCATCCCATCCCGCGCGGTGTTCCATCGCGCTTATCTTCTCGCCGCGCTTGTTCGTGTATTCTCTGGCCGGCTGGTGGCGGATGAGCTGTTCGTTAGTGATCGGGTGGTGCCCTTCGGAGAGCCGTTGGAAATGCTCTTCGCGAACCTCACCGTGTAGTCCCCACTGTTCGGCGAGCCTTCCGTGCCACTCCCCGCGAATCTGGTCCGCTTCCGTGTAGTAGTTCTCGCGGGCGTTGCCAAAGTCTTCCGCGTGATACGACTGCGCCTGACTTGCGCTCAGTGGCTTGGAGATAGTCAGCATGTGTTGGCCTACTCGAAAAAGTCCCTTTGCCTGCGCACTGGCTCTCGTTGGATTTTCTGGTCCTCACTTTGTGCTGTTCACTTTGTACGAGTTTCTGCCTCGAACCTCCATTTCCCGGCGGCTTGCCTGTTCCCGCCGCGGCTGCCGCAACCTTCGGCGGTTCCTCGGGCGACTGCCGTGCGGGGCGCTCGATGTATTGCCGCTCTTTGCCTTCAAGCCCGATGTACGGGAGACTCAACCGCGCCACGAGATTTCCGCTCTTGAGATAACCGTGCATCTTTTCAAGGCCGCTGATCTCGCTTGCCATCACCAGCGGCCTGATCTCGCGTTCGAGGTTATAGCCCTTCGATTTGCGCGATTGTGGGAACTGCTCAGTTGTGCGGCTCTCTCGTATCCTCTCGATTTCTTGTTCTCCTATCGTGTCGCTGATCCATTTCGCTGCGTGCGGCTCGCTCGTGCACAGGAAGATTTTCGTCGAGGGCTGCGACATCATCGCCTCCGCTTCGTGCCCGTAACGCACTTCCAACTGGCTGCGTCCCTGAAAACCTAGCACCACCGGATTGTTGGACTTGCGGTTCTCCGTGATCGCCGTGTGCAACTGAGGCAATCGCTGCAACGTCGCCAGTTCGTCGAGAATGAACCACACCGGACGTGAACTCATGCGGCCCTGATTCATCAGGCGCAACACGAGCATGTCCAGCCACAAACTGATGAGCGGCGCTAGGCGCTTGCGCGTGTCCGGCGTGCTGGTGAGGAACAGCCAGCCGCGCCGTTCCTTCGACCATTCGAGCGTGCTCCAACGCCCCTTCGTCTCCGCTTCGCTCGGCAGCAGCTTCATGGCGTCAGCTACCATGCTCAGCGAACCAAGCACGCCGTTGCGCTGTGGCGGCGAATCCTTGTCGATCATCGCCGCGTACTCTGTCCCTTTCACTCTCCGGTCGATCTCTTCCGGGTGCGACATCCACGACACCAATTCTTGCGGCGTCGGATGGAAACTGAGCAAGTGTGCAAAGATTGTTCGCGGGGCTTCTACGAAAAACGAATTCTCGTTGTGTCGGTCGGGAAACAGCGACGCGGCCAATGTGAGAGCGTCGGCCCCTTGCCGCAGCTCGTCTCCCGGAGTCCAGTAGGGCATCCGCTGATCTAAGGGATTAAGGATGAGATCGCCACGCGACGGAGTGAGAAAGTAGGGTAGGTAGTCGGCGGGCGTCGCGGGATCGTAAACGATGGCCGTTTCACCGAGCTCCTCGATCTGCAACAAGATTTGCCGGATCAGCGCACTCTTGCCTTTGCCCGAATCGCCCATAACTAGAATGTGGCTCGATTCAATCTCGTGCGGCAGGCGCAGCCAAGTGTTTCTGTGGAATATTTTTTGCGTGAAGCTCTGCTGCTGCAAGAAGCCGATACCGTCTGAACGGTTGCGGCGGTTAAATGCACGAGCCGTCACAAGCTCCGGTCCTTTCAGCCGACGCCCATGTTTGCGTATTCTCTTGCGTGCCGAGTCCATCGGGATCGCCACGACGAGACTTACAAGCAACACACCCAAGCCGCCCCACAGTGCCGGTTTCGCCAGATCGGTGAGCGCCTGGTCCTGGTATATCCAGTGTCCCAGGAATTCATGCAACTTCGCATTGTCATAGCGTGCGCGCTGCCATTCGAGCTTCAAGTCGCCTGCCTTGATGGCCTCTTCGGTCAGCATGAACGTGCCCTCGCCCTTCCCTGTAACGAAAGGTTCTACTTCGTTGTCGAGTGCCAGTCGTGCACCTTTCCGCGTTACCACCATCAACAGCGTGTACGGGGCATCCGTCCGAAACACTCCTGCGACTGGCGTCCCCGCGTAAGTCAGTAGGTAATGCCGTTGGAGCGGTGTCCACACCCGCATGTAGCGGTAACCAGCGATAGCGAACACACTGAGCAGAGCAACGCAGAACGCTCCGATAGTCCATACCGCCCGGTCGCTTGGAAAGTCTCCCGCATCGTCCGGTCGCCCCCATTTCTGTTTCATGGCACGCCCCCTGTTGCTGCTTCCGCGAGGCGCTGTCGTGCCTTGCTCGACTTGTTTTGGTCGGCCCGCTCGATGAGCTTCTGCATCTCTTCTCCGGTCAGGGTTTGCCCTTGGGATACGGTGAAATGGACGTTTAGCAGAATGGTTCGCAGCGCCAATACTTCGGCAAGGACGGTTTGCTCGCTTGAATTGGGCTTGGTTGCGTTCAGCAGAACATCGCGCGCCCACTCGCTGATTGTCTGCCCACCTGCAAGGGCTTCAAACTGCGCGTATTCTTCGTCGGTGACTTTGGTGCTGATGGATTTCGTGCGAAGGGAGGGCATCGAATTCACCCAATAAAATCAACAAGTTCCCATACGGGAACCAAAAGATGCTACGCCGCGCTTTGAGGGCCGTGATTCGAAGCAAGCTGCTGGATTTTCAGCAAGTTCCCATACAGCACCCCTGGTTGCTGTGCGGCACCCGTTTGGGGGTGACGTGTCCGTCCAACTCCCGGTGCCGAAGGCACAGCTCTTCTCTTGCGTAACCAGGGGCTTGAAACGGCTCCCCAGTTGGCGTAATTGTTGTGTGCAGCTCGAACCCTGGAATCCAGGAGCAACAAGCATCGGAACCCTTCTGCAGAGCCTGCGCTACACCCTCCGGGTACTGGGCAGGAATCCTGGCTTCACAATCGTCGCGGTTCTCTCACTTGCGCTGGGGATCGGTGCAAATACCGCCATATTCACGCTGATCAATACGCTGCTTCTTCGCGATCTCCCCGTCCTTGACCCGGAACGACTGGTTCAGATATCCGCGATCCGTCCGGATGCTAAAGTCCCATTTTCTTTTCCCATGTTCCGCGAGGTAGAGGCTGGACAGCACGCTTTTTCAGACTTGATGGGGTGGGCCTGGGCCACGTTCACCGTGGAAGTGAGCGGAACGCCGTCGCAGAGCAAAGTCCTTGCTGTTACTGGCAACTATTACTCCGCGCTCGGCGTTGCTCCTCTTTTTGGGCGTTTGTTAACGCGGGAGGATGTAAATCCTCACAGCGGTGCAAGCTCTCAGGTCGCGGTAATTGGCTACCAGTTCTGGCAACAACACTTTGGTAATGCCTCTGACATTGTCGGGAAGCAGATTCGTATTGAAGGCCAGTCCTTCACGATCATTGGCGTAACCCGAAAATGGTTTACAGGCATGACTCCGGGCGCGCCACCTGATGTCACCGTTCCCATCACTACTTATCCCGCTATTCAAGGCGGCACCTTCACTCTCGAGGACAGGTCGATTCTATGGCTCTCTGTCACAGGTCGGCTGAAGGACGGCTTGACCATTTCGCAGGCTCGATCGCAACTTCTTTCTTTCTGGCCCGGAGTACTGGAAGCAACTGCATCAACGCAAACGCCAGGACCGAGGCGCCAGAGGTTCCTGTCCATGGGACTCGAGGTTACATCCGTCGCGACAGGTGTCGCCAAGGACCTGCGCGCGCAATTTACACGCCCACTCTACGCCCTGTGGGGCATAGTTGGATTGATTCTGCTCGTCGCTTGCGTGAATCTCGCGAACCTAATGCTGGCGCGCGCCGCAGCACAGGCCCATGAAGTGAGTGTGCGGGTGGCCATCGGTGCGACCCGATGGACCTTGACTGGCCAAGTATTGACTGAGGCTTTGATCCTCTCCCTCAGCGGGGCCACGGTTGGCCTCGTTTTCTCCTATTGGGGAAGTCGTTTGCTGGTGAGACTGATGACAGAGGGATATTTGACTCCTGTCACTCTTGATTTGAGTCCCGATCTTCGGGTGCTGTCGCTCACCGTTTCGGTGGCGGTGTTGACCGGAACTCTTATCGCCGTCATACCGGCCTGGCGTTCCTCCCGGCAAGACCCAGCGCTTGTGCTGCAGCAAGGTACACGCAGCTTGGCTGGTGGAATTGGCAGCTTGAGCAAAGCGCTGATCGTCACGCAAGTCGCTCTCTCGCTGGTCTTGTTGCTGGGTGCTGGCCTTTTAGTGCGTCCCTTTCAGAGGTTGCGCTCTATCGATCCGGGCTTTGCGGAAGAAGGCTTGTTGGAAATCCTCCTCTATCCGAAACCCGGTGGTTACCAGAACGTCGATATGAAGAGCTATCGTAAACAGTTAATTGAACGGATCTCTCATGTTCCTGGAGTGCGTTCAGTTAGTTTCTCGGACGATTTTTTCCCCACTGCGCGCACATATCGAGAGGCGGTTTCGCCAGTTTCCGCCGACAGGAGCACCGGCAACCATGTGATGGCGGCGGACGTGAGGGCTTGGCCCGGTTTCTTCACAACGCTCGGAATCAGAATAGTTCGGGGTCGTGATTTTGAACAGAGCGACGATGAAAAACATCCGCCTGCCGCAATCGTCAGCGCCAGCCTGGCAAAAAGCCTATTTTCCCACGCCGATGCTCTGGGCCAGCACATTCGCTTCGGCGTAATGCCAGACTTCCAAGACCTTGAAATCGTGGGTCTCGCCGGTGACGCACGACTTTTCGGCCTGCGGGAGACCGCGCCTATTATTTATCTTCCTATGCTTCAGCATCCAGGCTGGTTGAGTCGGGGGGATCTCTTCGTAAGTAGTACTGGAAATCCCGAAGCCGTTGCGAGATCCGTGGGCCACGAGATTGAGTCACTTGGGCGAGAGTACCCGCTGCGCACGAGAACAATGGCCGAGCTGATCAGTCAGGCTCTGGTGGAGCAGCGCGTGACGGCGCTGCTCTCAGGCTTCTTCGGGGGGCTTGCACTCGTGCTGGCCTCAATTGGTTTGTACGGATTAATGTCCTATGCGGTAACGCGCCGGACGCGTGAGGTCGGCATTCGCGTTGCCCTGGGTGCGCAGAAGAAGAATGTTATCCGGCTCGTGCTAAGAGAGACGCTTTCGCTGGCACTGTTCGGAATAGCGCTTGGAGTTGTACTCGCGTTAGCTGCCAGTCGGCTTATAAGCGGAGTGCTTCTTGGAGTTTCACCGAACGATTTCCCAACGATCGTCGCGGTCTCTCTCTTACTTCTTGTCGTCGCCTTGTTCGCGGGCTATCTACCAGCCCGCCGCGCTTCCGCCATCGAACCAATCGTCGCGCTCCGTGCAGAATGAGAGCGGCTAAACGGCCTCTAGCACAGGCGGGGCGGATTGCAAACCTCGAACGACCAGCGGAAGTGCGCTTCAGCCCCTCACTTCAGGCCAAAGGATTTTTCGCTTCAGCCCTGCGTTAGAGCGAACTTAGCAGAACGAAACGAGATAACCCCCTGCGGAGAACACCAGGAAGGACGCGGCCAAATTCGGATGAGGCGGGAGCGACCCCACCGTTTGACGCACCGTGCGTCACGGCTTCTATGGGGTCACTCCCGCCTCAGTCACGCGCAGCGCGTGACCCATTCGGCCGCGTCCCAGAGCAGGAGTTTCGGAGTTGTAAGACAACGTCCATTACACCCCGTAAGGGAGAAAGTAAGAAGGATCAAAGCCCCCGCAATACAACCCAAGACGGTAACCTTCCCAGGTTCATGATGAGCAGGGCATCGAAGGCGTCTTGGACCGGCATGCTTAACTCAGTGATGATCCTGATTTTCCTGACTGTGGCTCCTTCGTGGCTTCGCAAATTTCCCGGAAAAAACAAACTTTCTGATTGAGGTTTTCCCTTTTCGAGGCCTCTTAATAGTAGAGGGTTCGATTGCTTCAAAGAGCCTCGATCGCTGTTTGCAGTCTGGGAAGGTCAACGGCGCACCCGTGTCGGACGCCATGGAACTGCTGGAGGGAGCCTCCGAGTGGCTGGTCCCCGAAAGAAATGGCAAATCACAAAGATTCTCCGTGAGGTTTTCCTCTCTCGAGGGCTTCTTAATAAATAGGAGGCAGTTCACGTTGATATTCCCCGTAGGCCCGGTGAAGGCGTTTCATACGCAGTTTCGGGGGGAGCGTTTGGAAGTTGCTTCGATGGATGCAGGAGGGTCAAAGATTCCAGGAGTGGTCCAAAAACGACGATCAAAAACGATGGGAGCCCGGGCACGCTCCGGTGTCGGTCGCGATTGGCCTTTTACATTTTTTGTTTCCGAGATCCTCGACGGTCTAGAGCGGGAAGGATCCTAATGAGGTTCAAAGGCTTTTTCTCGCGCGGAAAGGTGACGGGTGCGTGAAAGACACACGTAACCATCCCCGTCACCGTTAACGTCACCCAGGGGCGAGGCGAAATTGTTGGGAGCATAGAGGTTCCACATGGCGCGACGCGCAGTTTGGACGCGGGTAATGCACCGAAGTGGTCTGGAGCGACCCCACTTTTTGGCGGTCCATCCGCCCAAAAGTTTCGTGGGGTCGCTACCGCCCGTCACGCAGGAAGCGTGACCGTGTAATGGCCCGTGCAGGAGTCGGAGCAATCATTTTGTAATGCAGGATGTAATGCATCGCGAATAACGAAAGGAGGAGAAACACTTGGCACTTCTGAAAGCGCCGTCAAAGCAGCCGAAGACTTCGACCCTCCAGGTCCGCCTGGAGGAAGAAGTCAGACATAACCTGGACAAGTATGCGGAATTCATTGGTGCGAACCCGTCCTACGTCGTCAGCGAGGCCCTCAAGCTGTTGTTCAAGAAGGACGACGAGTTCAAGCGCTGGGCAGGCCAACACACGAACGACCACAGCCAAGAACAAATCAAAGGAGAGGCTCTTACGAAGACCCCATAACAAACATGAAGACACGTCCAACCCAATTCGGCGTGCGCGAGAATACAGCGTCCTCTGGGCAGCATGCCTCGCGCCTTGCGATGAGTGGAATGCAGTCTTGTGAGCCTAATTTGGTACCGCGGGAGTCTGGTCCTTCTGCCGCGCAAACACCTTTAAAGCCCACGAGCGGGGCCACAGTGGAAGAAGAGGAGAACGATTCCCCAGAGTACATGGTGACGCCACGGATATCGGTCGTTGAGCACTATGTGGGCGCATCTGAGGCGGCCAAATTCCTATCAATACACTCACGTACTCTGACGCAAATGGCACGGAGAGGTGATATCCCAGCTCATCCTTTGGGTAACGGTCCACGGCGAGTGTGGCGATTCCTTCTATCGGAGCTAGACGTCTGGATGCGAGAGCGGGTACACTCGCGTTGCCGTCCGTGCTCTCCGAAGAGGAGGGAAATGTGAAGATGAGAGCACGGTATCAGAAGGGAAGTCTGAAACGGATAAAGCGCAAGAGTGGCTATCTAGTTTGGATCTTTCGTTGGCGAGAGACCGATGCAGATGGCAAGCGACGACCGAAGAAGATTGTGGTCGGCCCGGTTAGCGAATTGCCGACCGAGTCCGACGCCCGGCGTGCGCTGCAAGCCTTGCGTATTAATGTAAACCTGGACCTCTCCGAGCAGGCGCGTCCTCCACGTAATTTTAAGACCCTCGTGGATCACTATCGCCTGAAAGAGCTGGACTATCAGAACGACGAACGGAAGGCATACTCGACCAAAAAGGGCTACGAGTCCTACCTCAAGAACTGGATCGTACCTCGATGGGGCGAGTACATGCTTGCGAGGATGGAAAATGGCATTGCGGTTCATGTCGAGGAATGGCTGGGTAGCATCACACGCAGCCGTGGAACCAAGGCAAAACTCCGCAACATCATGAGTGCCGTTTGCACCCACGCGATCCGTTACGGTTGGATGGCGGCCAATCCGATTCGCGCTGTTCGCCAGAGTGCGAAACGAGAACGCATCATAGATCCTTTGACGGCAGAAGAACTTCAAAGACTGTTTGCCGAATTGGGACCGCGAGAGCGGACTCTCGTTCTACTCGACGTTCCCACCGGAATGCGTAGAGGTGAAGTGCTAGCCACACAGTGGTGTGACATCGACTTCGGAAAGAAGACGCTGAACGTCCGAAAGTCGATTTGGCAACAGCACCTGGGGCCGGTGAAAACAGAAGAGAGCGAAAAGGTCATGCCGCTGGACGACGAAATGATTGCTGATCTTTTGCGATGGCGTTCCGAAACGCCTTACGCCGGAGACCAGGACTGGATCTTCGCCAGCGGACGAATGAAGGGTCGTCAACCACTTTGGCCGGAAGCTATCGAGCGGAACTACATCCGACCGGCAGCGGAACGGGCAAAGATCACCAAGCACATCAGTTGGCACGTATTCCGTCACACATTTTCTACGCTTCTTGCCGAGAATGATGAGGATGTGAAAACGGTGCAATCGCTGATGCGCCACGCCAACAGCAACATCACCATGAACATCTACACCCACGCGGTCAGCAGTAAGAAGCGGCGGGCGCAGAGGAAAGTGGTGGAGATGATTCTGCCGGAAGGGAACAAGGCTGTGGCCACAAAAGGTGTCGCTTAATGTGCACCTTTTTGTGTACCACGGCATTCTTTCAAAAGCAGAGTTAAGTGCTTTAGAAAGAATGGCGGGGACGACGAGACTCGAACTCGCGACCTCTGCCGTGACAGAGTGGCAGTTTGCTGAAACTTAGTGATACTTAACGGCGCTGACAGCCCGTCATTGGTATTCTAAGGAATCCTTTGGGACGACTTATTGGACCCTAATCGGACCCGCATTTTTGGGGTGACCCCTGTTATGAGACAAAGAATTGGGCACACCTGCAGATTTTCATTCAGCCTTCATTGCATCCGTGAAACGCTGCAGCTATTTGTAGAACGAAAGCCGCGTTGCAAGTTCCCCACGCTCGAACAATTACTATCCCGTTTCTGAGGCGCTGGCCCGAGCAGCTGCCATACAGCAACGTTAGAGAAACACCGTAGATGATTCCGGGACGTTCAGCCGAAACCCGACCTTCGATAGTATAAGTTTTGCCAGCTTCGAGGTCGTGGAACTCAAAATCAAAATAGGAACTCTCCCCAGCGTACCCGTACTTCGAAATGTCCGAGTCTAGCTCAGACGGCATCGATTTCAAGCCCGCAAGCATTTGAATTCGGTTTTCGATAAATGGCGGCGGGGGTCTTCTTTGATTGTTGTACAATCCGCCCTTGAGCCTGATTAGGTCAAAGAAACGCGTCGCTGACCATGGGGAAGTGTTTACCCCTGAGTGGATGGTCGAGGCGATGCTCAACCTTGTGAAGGACGAAACCGAGCGGATCGATTCCCGCTTCCTCGAGCCAGCGTGCGGCAGCGGTAATTTCCTCGTCCGGGTCTTGCAACGCAAGCTCGGCGCCGTCGAACTCAAGTTCGGGAAATCCGATTTCGAGAAACGGCAATATGCGTTGCTCGCGCTGATGTGCATTTACGGCATCGAGCTGCTGGCCGACAACATTTTCGAGTGCCGTGCGAACCTGCTCGAAATTTGCGCCGACTACCTGAACCTGAATGAATCCGAAGAACTGTACGGCGCCGCGTCCTATGTGCTGTCGCAGAACCTCGTGCACGGCGACGCGTTAACGATGCGCACGCATGACAGCCAACCTATCACCCTTGCCGAGTGGGGCTACCTCGGCAAGGGCAAGTTCCAGCGGCGCGACTTCCGCTTCGAAGCTCTTGCTGCCGCATCGGCTTTCAGCGCGGAGGGCAAGCTCTTCGCTCACTTGGGCAAGCACGAAGTCTTCACGCCACTCAAGACCTATCCGCCCATGACGATAAGAGAACTGGCTGACGCCGCGCACGAGGCACACCAAAGGAGGGTTCATGGGCGTGCAGGCTAGTTTCGCGTTGCGCGGGCGAAACCCGGATGTGCTGACGTGCATCGCGAACCTCTCGAACGACGAAGTGTTTACGCCGCCCGAGTTTGCGAACCGGATGCTGGACGCGCTAACCGAGGCATGGGCGGCCGACCACAAGGGCGCGAATATCTGGGCGGACAAGACGGTGAAGTTCCTCGACCCGTTTACGAAGTCGGGTGTATTCCTGCGCGAGATCACCAGCCGCCTCACGAGAGGATTGGCGGCCGAGGTTCCGGATCTCGAAAATCGTGTTGATCAAGTCCTGACCAAGCAGGTGTTCGGGATCGGGATTACATATCTTACGAGCCTGCTGGCGCGCCGGAGCTTGTATTGCTCAAAGCACGCGACCGGCAAGCACTCCATCGCGAAATCTGTCGCAAGTGACGATGGAAATATCTGGTTCCAACGCACAGAGCACACATGGGCAGATGGCAATTGCAAGTATTGCCGGGCAAGCCAGAAGACGTTCGATCGCGGCGAAGGGCTCGAAACCCACGCTTACGCGTTCATTCACACCGACGACATCAAGACTCGCATCAACGAGTTGTTTGGAGGCGATATGCAGTTCGACGTGATAATTGGCAACCCGCCGTATCAGATCACGGGTGGAGGTGGAGGAACGAACGACTCGCCGATCTACGACCTCTTCGTTCGACAAGCCATGCGATTGGAGCCGAGATTCCTCAGCATGGTTATTCCATCAAGGTGGATGGCTGGAGGCCGCGGGCTTGGCGAGTTCCGCGCCGAGTTTCTCAGCGACCGGCGCGTGCGCACGCTGGTTGATTATGAGAACGCGAAGGATGTGTTCCCTACTGTAGGGATTGGTGGCGGAATTTGTTATTTCCTTTGGGACCGCGAACACCGTGGGCTGTGTGAGTGCGTATATCACCGAAATGGCGCGACGATCGGGCCGTATCCGCGCACTCTGGACGAGTTCGATGTCTTCGTGCGTGACAAGCGGTCCGTAGACATCTTGCACAAGATACTGGCGGCTGGCGAGCGGCCGTTTGAGGAGCTTGTCAGCGGAGATACACCGTTCGGTTTGGCGACGAACTTCTCGGACTATGCCCGGGACGTGGTGCCAAAGCACGGACAGATCCGGCTCTATGCCAACATGGGTACAACAAGAGTCCGCGGCGCCATGGCCCGGAAAATGATCAGCAAGAACTCGCACTTGATTGATGTATGGAAGTTGTTCCTCCCGGTAGCCGGCTCTGGACGAGAGCGAGAGAGAAGCGGCGTGGACTTGGTGCTAGGCCCGCCGATAATCGGTGAGCCAGGTTCCGTCTGTACTCAAACCTACCTCGTCGCCGGTCCTCTGAGTTCGAAGGTCGAGGCACAGAGCGTCGAGTCGTATTTGCGAACGAGACTCGCCCGGTTCCTTGTTTCGCTACGAAAGCCGGCCCAACACGCCTTCAGCGGCATGTACCGCTGGGTCCCCGTACAGCGGTGGGATCGGACCTGGACCGATACGGACCTCTACAAGAAATACCGCATCACGAAGAACGAGATCGCGTTCATCAATAGCATCATCCGTCCGATGGGCGAGGGTGATGAGTAAGACCATCGAGGAGATCCTCGCGCCCAAGCCGGAAGCCCGTCCTCGCATCTACGCCTACTCTATCGACGACAAGGCGCACACAGGTCTCCTCAAGGTCGGGCAAACGATGCGCGACGTGAAGCAGCGCCTCGCCGAACAGCTCAAGACCGCCGCCATCAAGAACTATCGCCTAGAGCTGGATGAGCCCGCCGAGCGTGACGACGGCGGCATCTTTTCCGATCACGATGTGCGCGCAGCGCTCGTCAGGAAACGTTTCGAGAATCCCGAACTTGAATGGATGCGCTGCACTGTCAAGGACGTGAAGACCGTGCTCACCGAACTGCGCAGGGGGAAACGGTTCACCGGCACGCATCACGAAACATTCGCAATGCGCGCCGAACAGCGCGCTGCCGTGGAAAAGACCCACGCCTACTTCCACTCAATCTGGAAGGAAGATATGCACGCTGTTCCTCGCTTCCTGTGGAACGCCAAGATGCGCTTCGGCAAGACCTTCACGGCCTACCAACTGGCCAAGAAACTCGGGGCCAAGCGTGTGCTTGTGGTCACGTTCAAACCCGCCGTCGAGGACGCCTGGCAAACCGACCTTGAGAATCACGTAGACTTCGACGGCTGGCAGTATCTCTCGCTCCACTTCGGCAGTGATCCGACGAAAGCTTCCCGTAAGAAGCCGCTCGTTTATTTCGGCTCCTTCCAGGATTTGCTGGGCCGCGACGACGCGGGGAATATCAAGCCCAGGAACACATGGCTGCACAAGGTGAAGTGGGACTTGGTCGTGTTCGACGAATACCACTTCGGCGCATGGCGCGAGACTGCCAAGGAGCTATTCGAGGGCGAAGAAGAGGCGGTCGCCAAAAAAGAGGCCAAGCTGGAGTATGCCTCCGGCCTGGAAAACGTGAACGAGGATCTCAGCGAGCTTTCGGAAAACGAGGCCGAGTTCTTGCCTATCAGCTCGAAAGCCTACCTCTACCTTTCTGGGACTCCATTCAGGGCGCTCGCCACCGGCGAGTTCATCGAGGAACAAATCTTCAACTGGACATACACCGACGAACAACGAGCCAAGGAGGAGTTCGACGCCAAGCGTCCCGGTAAGTGGAATCCCTACGGCGCGATGCCGCAGATGCGGCTGCTGACCTACCAGATGCCGGATGAGCTGGTGGCAATTGCGAGTGCGGGGGAGTTCAATGAGTTCGATCTCAACGAGTTCTTTGATGCATCGGGCAGGGGCAGCAAGGCGCAGTTCAAGCATAAAAGCGACGTGCAGAAGTGGCTGGACATCATTCGCGGCCAGTACGCGCCACGAGCTGTCGAGAGCCTCAAGACCGGCACTCGGCCGCCATTCCCGTATTCGGATGTGCGCCTCCTGCCCTACCTCCAGCACTCGTTCTGGTTTCTGCCTGACGTCGCGGCCTGTCACGCCATGGAAAACCTCCTCGCTGAGAGGCACAACACCTTCTGGCACGAGTATGAAGTCGTCGTTGCAGCCGGTGCGTCGGCAGGCATCGGGCTTGATGCGCTAGCGCCTGTGCGCAAGGCCATCAGGAGCGGGTTTGAAACCAAGACGATTACGCTCTCTTGCGGCAAGCTCACCACCGGCGTGACTGTGCCGCAGTGGTCATCCATTATGATGTTGCGCAATCTGAAAAGTCCGGAGACATACTTCCAATCCGCGTTCCGGGTGCAGTCGCCGTGGTCCATCAAAAACCCGAATGGCGACAACCCGAACGAAGAAGAAATCCTCAAACCGGTCTGTTTCGTATTTGACTTCGCGCCTACGCGCGCGCTGCGGCAGCTCTCGGATTATGCCATTGGGCTCTCTCCCAATGAGTCGAATCCGGAGAATGCGGTCAGGGATCTCGTATCGTACCTTCCGGTGCTGGCGTACGACGGCGCAAACATGACTCAGATTGACGCGGGCGGCATTCTCGACATTGCGATGGCAGGCACCTCGGCCACACTGCTGGCCCGGAAGTGGGAGAGCGCGCTGCTAGTGAATGTGGACAATGACACCCTGCGCCGCGTCCTCGACAACCCCGAAGCGGTCGCAGCCGTAGAGCGGATCGAGGGCTGGCGCTCACTAGGCGATAACATCATCGAGACCATCATTAATAAGAGCGAGAAGGTGAAGGAGCTCAAGAACAAGGCTATGGACAAAGGCCTGACCGCCAAGGAGCAGAGGCAGCTCACAGACGAAGAAAAGGAATACAAGTCCAAGCGCAAGCTCGTGCAGGAGAAGCTGATCAAGTTCGCCACTCGCATCCCTGCTTTTATGTACCTGACCGACTTCCGCGAGAACACGCTCCAGGATGTGATAACCAAGCTGGAGCCGGACTTGTTTCTGGCCGTCACCGGGCTGACTGTAAAGGACTTCCATTTGCTCGTGCGCCTTAAGGTATTCAACACCGAGCAGATGAACCAGGCCGTCTTCGCCTTCCGTCGGTACGAGGATGCTTCGCTACGCTACACGGGCATCGAGAGCCACGAGGGGCTCACCCACTACGGGCTCTACGACACAGTGGTGGCGAGGGAGTGACAGAGCGGCGAGGCTGGACGCAAATGAGGAGTAGGAAAACCCGAGCGAAACCGCGCACGCCTGTCTAGAAAATGGTCGTCGGGTTATGAGCCCAACTTTGAATGGGCCCGTCTTTGCTTCTCAATGACTTACGTACATTTTGTTCTACCTATTTCACCCCTGTTCTTCGGTAGTTTGTTCCCAATCTGTTCCCGATTTGTTCCCAGTTGGTGAGGTGAACCCCTAAACTGTCACAAAATCTTTGGGCACACTTTCCGTTTTTGACCAGACCCCCTTTTCGAGACAATTTCTGAGTTGAATCCGGGACCACATACTCAAGGAACTTTATTATAGCGAGTAGAACCTCGGTGAACGTGTCGATTTATCTTCTAGAGGATGTGAGAAAAGCCGGTTTTGTACCTTCCTACATCGACAATCGTCGCAATTGGTAGCATATACTCAGGGCAAGGAAACGGCTGAGATCGATAACTCCCAAAAGAATAGACGGGCAAATATCGCCATTGTCATCACCTCAGTGTTCTCGCTTTGATCGTCGGCGGAATCAGTTTGTGGGACAGCCACAAGGCTACCCGGCGCGACGATGAACGTGCGCGGCCCATTCTGGTACCGGGGGTTCCACGCGCTTCCTGGGGCGTCGGCGAGCCAAACGCTTCTCTCCTCCTGAACGTCAGAAATACAGGGTGACCTGACGGCGACAATGATCGAAGTCTCAACCAGACCTTTGACGCTTGGGTTCGATGAGAACGGACCGGACAAAACCTGCTACGCCGATATTCTTAACGCCAAGCCTCTTGTAACCCGCAGCGAAGGCACTCCGGAGATAATTCTCCATTCACACAATCATCCGATTGTGGCTCCATTTTCAGTTCCCCCCCCAGTTGCCCGACCAACCGGAACTCGCTAGGCGTCGAGGTCATTTTTACTTACAAAGATCCTGTGAACAATGTTTACAGTCAGCCGGAAGACCTGCTCGCCGATTTTGTTAAAGAGCCGACTGAGTAGTGGCGCGCACTCAAAAGATTGTTCCTCCTGGAACTTTCTTTCCAATTCTCCATCGGTCCATGAGGTGGGCAATAGAGAGGGCACCGCTATTTGTGAACGTGATCCTTGGTGGCCAGGCTATGGTTGGAGCACTTATGGGCCATAGGGATATGAGCATATTGCTCCAGTCGCCGGGCTTCGGTTGAACATCCTCGACGTTGCTCGCCACGTACTCAGGGTAAATGTGCACGGTCACAACTTGAATCGCCATATACCCGACGACGAAGGTAGACACGGTGGCGACGCCATACTTCAGAGAACCCGCCGAAATGATCCTCACGTCTGTTCCATCCGCGCCGAGCGATGACTCGCAATATCTTCCAGTCCAGATTCGGGTTCGCTCCGGTATTCCTCGGTTGAGTCGCATGGCCACACACTCAGATTTGTCGTAAAACAGAGGGGCCGGTAGCTGATGCTTCAGGGAATCCAGCACCATGGCTGTTTTGACGGCCCAGGCCGAAAGCATGGTTTGTTGTTTTAGATTCAGCAAAGAAGGCCTGTCCCGGAGGAAGCCAATTATGACCTCTCGATTATCCTGCTCAAGAAGGCTCATCCATTCGTTGTTGCATTTGCGGCAGACCGTGTCGATCGTCTGCTCTGGGTTGTTATCGACTATAGAAGCCGAATCGCCGATAGCGACACGGATTGAACCGAACTGCTTCTGTCTATGAATCCACGCAGCCCACAAATGCTCTTTGCTGCCCGAAGGCTTCTCGCAGAAAATACATTCTTTCGGCATGCCGCAAACCTATCACACTCAATCGGGGAAGCTGGGAACAGACGGAACGTTTCCGCTTCCTTGCGAAAATGGCTGGAGAATCGTGGAGAGGGTTCGGACCTTGACACGGAAAATGGCGGGGACGACGAGACTCGAACTCGCGATCTCTGCCGTGACAGAGTGGCAGTTTTCTATAACTAGTGATACTTAACGGCGCTGACAGCCCGTCATTGGTATTCTAAGGAATCCTTTGGGACGACATATTGGACCCCAATCGGACGCACGCCTGGACGCACGATGGAAGAACGATTCGGATGTTGACGCGGATCGATGAATTTACGCGGGAGTGCCTGAGTGCCTGGCAATCCGCGTGGCGAGAAGGTTGGGGAGATACGAAGTGATCGAAACACTCGCGGACGTGATGCTGTTCCGAGGAATCCCGGAAAACATTCGTTCGGACAATGGGGCGGAGTTCGTTGCGCAGGAACTGCGGAAGTGGTTGGCGAAAGGGCGAAAGTGGGAACGGGAACGTTGTATATAGAGCCGTTCTGCCCCGAATCCGCAGGGTGAATCATACGAAATTCGCATGCCCATTGGCTGTGACATAAAACTCTTTCACTTCTCCTGGACCAATTCCCCGGCTCGGTCAACAGCGCAGAGCCACGACAGGATCCGATGCTGTCGCTCGCCGGCTGGCAACCAGTGCTGATAAAAGCGTGGCCGTAGTTACAGACACCACAGAGCTGAGAAGAATATGTGTTGCCGTTGGTGACACTCCATACAGCATACTTGCAAGCAGGCGACATGCAAAAAGCGAGCCTATCACTCCAAAAGATACTCCGACCAATGAGAAGATCAGCACCTCACGGAGAAACATAAGCAAAATGTTAGCTCGACTTGCGCCCACTGCCATCCGCACGCCGATCTCAGTACTACGAGACGTGATGGAATAAGATACAAGGCCAAACACTCCGACCATGGTTAATGAAATGGCGAGCCCGGCGAACAGGCTAATCATGAGTGTATTCCAACGCCGAGATGCCAACTTGTCACCAAGTAGCTCGCGCAGGGTTTCCACATTGCCGACGGGCTGGTCTCTATCGATATCCGCAACGAGCTCGCGAATACCGTTGCCCAGGTTCGAGGGGTTGCCTAAGGTCTGGACGAGCAACACGATTAAGCGAGCGGGGTCGCTCGCCTGTTCGGATTCAGGCAATTGGTTTGTGAGCGCGTACATCGTGGCAGCGGGCGGACTCTCCGGCGAATCGTGGACATCGCGAGCGACGCCCACGATTGTGAACAATTCTGGGGAGTTCAATCTATTCAGCCGGATGCGTTTGCCCAGAGGCTCGCCAGAAATCTTCCGTGCTGCCGACACGCTGATTATGACGACCGCCGGAGAACCCGGGCGATCGGCCGAAGAAAAGTTGCGCCCTCGTATCACGGAAATGCCCATCGCGCGGAGATAGTCTGAACTTACATTCGAGAAAGACGCGCTCTGGGTTCCCGGTACTCCTTCCACTTCAAAATCGGTATTTTGCGACATCGCTCCCATGGGCGGAGCCGAATTCGTCGCCGCGAATAATACCCCCGGGAGAGCCTGAGCGCGTTCTATCAGTTCCTGCCGGAAGGCCTCAACACGGGTTGCCGTTCCGAACCTACGCTTGACTAAATCGACTTGGACCGAGAGCACGCGCTCGGTACGAAAGCCAAGCTCCACGCGGGCTACGCGCCAGAGACTCTCGAGGAGCAATCCCGCAGCGGACAGCAACACAACCGCAAGCCCTACTTCAACCGTTACCAATGTTTTCCGCAACCGTTGGCGTGGCGTTGCTCCGCCGCTGAAGTGAAGGCTCATTGCGCCTCTTCTTGCGAGTCGTAATGCGGGGAATATCCCTGCCAGGAGCGCAGCTACAAACGACACAACCGCCGCGAACGCGAAAACGGCGGGGCGCAGGGCGACCTGGTCGATGCGAGGCGCATCCCGTATGAGCGCTTTGAAAACAGGAAGGAAGCAGAAACTGAGAAATAAACCTAGCGAACACCCCGCGCCAGTGATGAGGCAACTTTCGGCAAACACGGGGGATACGAGGCGATGGGTTGGAGCCCCGAGAGCCCGTCGAATGGCAAACTCGCGGGCTCCCGCTTCGCCGCGAGCAATGAGAAGACCGGCAACGTTCGTGCACGCGATGAGGAGCACCAAGCCCGCGGCTGCCAGAAGAAGCCAAAGGGTCGAACGGAACGTTTCGACGTAGCTTCCTTCGCCCAGAGGGGACATTTTCGCGTTAGGCCATTCAGCATTTTCCTTCGGAAAGGCCACAGCGAGCCGGCGAGTAATCGTTTGCATCTCCAGCGTGGCCTCTTTCAGAGGCACTCCGGCCTTCAGACGGCCGATCACAGAAAGTGAATGACTGCTCCGGTTTCCGGCAGCCTCCATGGGGAGGTTCAGTGACAACCACATTACGGGTTTCCATCGATCCATTAGGGGCGGAAACTCGAAATGATTCGGCATGACACCGACAATGGTGAACGCCTCGCCGTCAACCCGTACCCTGCGCCCCAACACATCATCACTGCCGCCGAATTGCTGTTGCCATAACGGGTAAGAAAGGATAACGGAGCGAGGTCCCGACGCGTTATCCTCATCCGCTACAAGCCATCGCCCAATCAAAGGCGGAACGCCAAGCAACGGCAATGCGTTAGATGAAAGCCGCCATGCGTGAACCTCGCTGGATGACCCGTCAATGTTTAGAGCCACGAAGAATTGGGGTCGGTGTGCTGCAAAGCCTTCGAAAGAATGGGTTGCAGTCAACCAGTCTCTCAGGTTAAGAAGTGAAGTACCTACCCTCGACCTCTGCTGGCCAACTCGGGCCATACTTACTTCCACTAAGCCTGTCGAGTCCCGGTACGGAAGCGGTGCGAGATACATGCCGTATAACAAGCTGAAGATAGTTGTATTTGCACCGATACCCAAAGTGAAGATAAGCACAGCAACTATCGTAAAGCCGGGGCGCTTAGAAATGCTTCTGATTGTGTACCTGAAATCGCGAACGATATTTGCGAACATAATCAACTCCTTGCGCCAACAGACATAAGCCCGAGCCGCACAATCACGGTGTTGAGAGTGCGGCGAGTGCTCGCTCTTACGATGCTGACAGAGATCTGGTCGGTTGCGACCCGATTGGGCCCGATAAGGCTGGCGCCAGTTCCGGCAAATGCAAGTCCGGATATAACATTGAGTCCTTCAGTTTTTGAAGCATAAAACGATCTAAGGCGTCGGCGGTGATTTTGCTTTTGAGTTCTTCTGCCAAGGAGCAAAGATATTCTTTTTGATCCTCGTGAGCTTTACTGTTTCCGACCGGTATGTATTGTCCCCCTGAAGACGTGGCCTTGCACTGGTCGACTATCCAAGACAGAAAATCGTAAGTCCGAACTGGAGTTATAGTAACGGTTATATGCATGCTCGGTATATCTAAGGGGCAAGCAACATGCCACCAACCACGTGGAATATATAGCCAACCTCCGTCTTCGAGGATAGAATCCCACACCAAAGGCGAGTCAGGAACACCATTTTGCAGGAATTCCGACACGGAAGGATTCTCGCAAGTAGGCTTCCACACTTTCCAACGTTTATTACCATGTACTTGAAAGATAAAATTTTCTTGCGGGTCGAAATGGACATTGAAAGCGTGATCTGTCTTCCACGCCGCATACAGATTTACATTTACTGGGGCGGAAAACAGCACGCGCAGTTGGGTTGCTAATTCACGGAGCGGTCCGTGGGCTTCATCAATGACATCTAGTATTAATGTGGCTCCATTTTGGAGCTCTCGTAAGAGATGGTCGCCAAACAGCAAAAGAGGAGGTTGCCGACGCTGGAATAAATACGGATCGAGTTGATGTCCGTTCTTAAATAGTCTCAGTCGTGGGGGCAGGAAGCGGTGCTCACTTAGAATGCGATTGAGCACCCCCCAATCACATAACTTTTGATATCGGCCGGTTACTGCGCTACCAGGACAGAAGTGAAGCTTCCAGATATTTTGCATAAAGGGGGCTAGCTGAGTTGGCGCTAGTAGGTCATTTAGAACCGTTGTCATTAGGTGGTCTCCTCGTCTACTTCTTCTCGATTCCAGCGGCGGTCGTCCGGAGCAAAACTATTCCGGGCGCAGCGAAACGACATGATCCAGTGCTGTCGCTCGTCGGATCGCAACAAGAGCTAATAGGAGCGTGGCTGAAGTAACAGATAACAGGCAAGATGACAGAGTTTGTGCCAATACCCAAAATAAGATTGGGCAAAGCGACTGCAGCCAAGCTGGTGTGCCGAAAAATACTTCTGGCTGCGTACCCGAACTCGCGAACGATGCCCACAAGCACGATCATCGGCTCACTCCGGGAAGTATTACACCAGACCCGTGCAACCGGAGCTGAGCGGATTGATATAGCCCTTCCTCTGGACCAAACCGCATTTGGCGAGCAACCATGTCGTAGTATAGTCCCCGCTGGTTCATCAGAGCGTCGTGTGTTCCCTGTTCTATAATGGTACCTCTGTCGATAACTAATATGTTTGTGGCGCGGCGAACGGTAGACAGACGGTGGGCAATAACGAATGCGGTCTTACCTGTTATCAGCTTATGTAGAGACGCTTGGATGAGCTCTTCGCTCTCCGTATCTAGGTTGCTTGTCGCTTCATCCAGAATGAGTATCTGTGGTGAGACCATAAAGGCTCTGGCAATAGCTAGTCGTTGACGTTGTCCACAAGATAGCATCACACCGCGCTCTCCAATGCGCGTATCGTATCCATGAGACAAGCGAATGATGAAATCGTGAGCGTTTGCCTTTCGCGCGGCGCTTTCGATTTCGGCATTGGTTGCCTCGGGCGTGCTATATGCGATGTTGTCGCGAACCGATCCGTCAAAAAGGAATACATCCTGTTGGACAACCGCTATTAGACGACGATACGAGACCAGTCGTAAATCTCGAACGTCATGTCCGTTGAGCGTGATACGCCCACTCGTGGGGTCAAGAAAGCGTGCCAATAGGTCCGTGATGGTTGTTTTTCCGGCTCCACTTCGCCCTACAAGGGCAATTAACTCTCCGCAGCGGACCGTAACTTCAAAATCCCTAATTACCGGGACGCCTCTTTCATATTCAAAGTTGACTCTTTCAAATTTCAACTCGCACAAAGTTCCTGGTGCTTCTCGAGCATCTGGTCTGTCTGGCTTGTCCACAGGCGTCGTGATTACTTGGAACACGCGTTCTAACGCGGCGAGCGAACGCTGTACCTGGGCAAGTGAATTCACTATAACCCAAATGGGGTTCAGTAGCAGTAATGTATACCATTGAAGTACTATAAGATCTCCAATCGACAGGCCCGCTCGAAGGTAAACATAGCCGCCGACGCAAATAATACCTACACTGGTAAATCCTAACGATGCATTCCCGCACAGCCATAGTATGGCCTCTCGACGTCGCGCAAAGAGATCTTTTCGGAAGATAGCGTACCGACCACGCATATAAGCGAGTAGCTCGGACCTCTCACGGCAAAATGCCCTTACCACGCGTATCCCAGAAAAGGTCTCGGCTAAACGACCATCAACGTTCTCTGCATCTCTACGAAGTGACCGATAAATGGGACGAATACGCTTCGCGAATATGAAGCTTGTGCCCGCAGCGACGGGCATTAACGTCATTGCAGCAACGGCGAAACGCCAATTTAACGCAACCAACATGCTTACTGCGAACAGAATGCGCAGGATCGCGACAGTGGGTGAAACGAAGATAGCGTCAATCAGTCCGGAAGTGGCGTCGACGTCACCTGTAATTCGGGAAAGAATGCCCCCTACTTTGATTCGGTGTAACGATTCGAGCGGAAAGCAGAGTAGTCGATCCAGCACTTTACGACGCAGGGCTAACATCACCCGGATACTTACCTTGTTCTGATAAAAATCCTTCATGGCGGCGGCTATATTAGAGACAAGAATTAGCCCTGCGCCGAAAATGCCGATGAGCCGCAAAAGATGTAGGCGTGCGTTAAGCGATACATCGACCTTCAATAGCACGGAGTCGACTATGTATCGCACGACCAAAGGCTGGGCCATATCGAAGCCGGTGCACATCAATGTCAGCACCAGGAACACTGACATCTCGCGCCGATAACGCCCTATCACTTTCAAATATTCACGAAAATAGTGAGCGCGCGCAGGCTGCGACGAGTTCTTCACTTCCAAGCCGTCCGCGATGCCCTTTCCTTGCAAGAACTGGTCGCCATGCTTCCTGAGAGGGGGATGGTCAAAGGCTTCGTCGATTCGGCCGCGCTTATAGTTTCTAAGAAATCGTGCGAACTGGAGACGAGATGACTCGGATCTACTCATAATGATACGTCCTATGCCGGCCCGTTGTGCATCCGATACTTGCGGTCTTTCCCTTGGAGATGCTTGAAGTTTTCATCATTGACGGAGTTGAAGTCACAAGCACCGTTCTCAAGTCCTCGAAGATGCGGTCCTTTACGCGATGGACATGTCTTCCTTTCATCAGCGCTTTCAGCCGCGCCGTTGTTCCAAACCGACCTGTCTTGATTGTGGAATAGGTCGCGTACGGACCTACGATCATGAACACCAACCTTAGTGAAAATATTGGCCACGTGGAATTTCACTGTGCGCTCACTAATATCAAGCGCAGAGGCTATTTCTTTGTTCGACAGTCTTTGTTGAAGGAGCCCACTAATTAGCTGTTCTCGCGGCGTGAGCGAGAGTAACCCGGACGGCTTGTTTCGAGAGAACGCAGAAACGAAGTGAGTGAATCGGTGCAACGAGTCAGGGTTAACCCAGATTCGCCCTTGCAATACTCCTTCGATCGCCAATATCAATTCGTCTTCGACTCTTTCGAATGGGACGAACCCCCTAATTCCGAGGAACAGGAGGCGACACAAATCTTCTTCCTCCGGCTCCGGTCCTAGAACAAGAATATGCATTTCGGTACGCGACCGAACAGACGCGACAACACTCATGATCGATAGGCGCAGACTATTGGAATCGATTACAAGAATGTTTTTATTCGAGAGATCCTCGATATGCTGACTAGGGAAATCTTGGCCGCAAAGTAGCGCCCTGAGAGTATTATCCCGTTCCAAGAATTCAGTTAGATATCGACCGGCAAGGGGATGCCCTTCCAAGAGAAAGACATTTATCCTGTTTTTCGAACGTTGTTGCATAGACTTTTATCCCGGTACGTCCGAAGCTGAGGGGCTGAGCAGCAAGGGTAAAGCGTTTCCTGAAGTAGGCGGGCTGGTGCCAGTAACGTGACTCGTGATTGCTTGCCCAGTGAACTCACTGGACAAAGGCTACGTTCTGAACACCAGGGGGAGGGGGGCGTGGTTCCGGTGTGCTTGCTCGCGTGTTGGCACAATGAATGCTCGCGTTTGCGACCTGCGAAAAGAATGGGAAGGCGCAAAAAACGAGGAAGAAAGTGACCGCGATGCTGAAAACCAGACGGGAATAGAATATGCGTATCGACAGAAGGCGAGGGTTTTGCGATCTCTGGCCGCTTCGGTCCACGAGGCCTCACAGCGCTTGCAAGACAGACCGTCTATTTCGGCGTCGCCGAAAAGAACGCTGTTCTTGTAGCAAAACGTACATCGATAGTCAACTACGAATTCTTAAATTCTTACTACTAGCCTTAATTAAGCAAATACCTCAGCATCATGACACCTTCCGCATCGACCGTATTTCGACCCGCAGTCGTCTGCAAACTCGTGACTTATCGTCCGCCAATATTTAGAGGGCGTCCGGGAAAGGCAATTCTGCGAGCAAAAATGAGCGGGACACCTGTTAGTATGCAGCAACCTTGGACCGCAACACAGGCGCGAGAAGTCCACGAATCGACTAAGCGTTTCTCTCCGTCCCATGGATGAACGACTAGGCGCGCGTGTGCTTCTTCACGCTGGGACAAGAGCGAAAGTGCGGCAGAGCCGCGTCATAGCCACCTGTACTGATGGGACAGGGGGCTGTTCGTCTGTTTCGGCCAGTAGACAAGGCCCGATATCACGGACACACTCAGCCCTGCCCGTGAGATCAGCTTTTGCAAGGACGAATGCAACTATAAACACGACGACCTGGACCCCACCATCAACCATGAAAGGAGATCCCCTACATGCTCCCTCAGTTGCGGACGGTTAAACGCGACTTTCGCATGGACGAGACAGTTCCAATACCGAGACGACTGGCAGAGTACAAGCGAGGAGACAAGAGTTTATTTGTTGCAATCACTAAGGCTTCGTACGTGGTCGCAGGCCCGATCGGCTCGGAATTCATCTATATGTTTGAAGATGGTATTCCACTTGGAGCCGCGCTTTCAAATATGCGCGCAAAATACGGAAAAGAACGAGAGTCAGAAATCCGAGTTGCCCTAACAGATCTCCTCACTCAGATAGAAACGCGCCAATTCTACCAGCACGCGCGGCCACGCGAGGCCATGGCAGAGCAAACTATGCTTATCCGTCTAACAAATCGGTGCAACCTTCGTTGCACGCATTGCCTAGTTTCCTCCTCTCCAGACTGGCCGAAGGAGAACGAACTTAGCACCGACGAATGGTTGGCTGCAGTAGAGCAGTTCGCTGCCTTTACAAGCGAAAGAGGTTTCTCAAAGCGCCAGATTACCGTAACTGGAGGTGAAGCCCTGGTACGTCAGGATGCGCTAGAGATCGCTCACCGCTCCAAATCGCTGGGAATGTACACGGTACTGTATTCGAACGGCGTTTCAATTGCCAGCGCGAGAGTTGCGGCTGCAATCGCATCGGCCGTTGACGAACTCCAAATTAGTTTCGATGGCGCCACGGCGGAGGTCCACGACGCGGTTAGAGGCAGCGGCATGTTCGTGCGATCTATCCGCGGAGTTGATTTCCTGCGCGAGGCAGGCGTGAGATTTCACATTGCGGTTGTTGTAATGCCGCAAAACTATGATGACCTGTTGTTGAATCTTGGAGCTCTAGTGCGCCGTCTGGGTGAGTGCTTTGTCGTCAAATTGGGTATGGCAGTGAAAGAAGGTCGTGCCACTGAAGACATGATGTTCCGATCAATAGCGGAGGGTGAGGACCAGATTCGAATTCTCATTGATCGGTTGGCATCCGAGGGCGTCCGAGCAGCCAGTCCGTTCACGCCAAATTTGAAGAACACCAGTTGCGGGTACGCTCGCGAGTTGACGGTCGACGAGAACGGGCTCGTGTACGGATGTGGTCCTCGGCAATTTCCTATAGGAAATCTGAAAACGGAATCGTTTCTTTCAATCGCCGAGCGCGTCATCGGTAATTCAAGAGGTGCAGAAGTCGATCTTGTGGAGGGTTGTCGTGACTGCAACATCCGCTATCTGTGCGGCGGAACCTGTCGGCTAAACAACATCGCAAGAATGGGACGAGCAACCATCAGCTCCTGCGATCAAGCGGAAAAAGAACGCAGGATCGGCGTGCTGTTCGGGCGGGCGGCGAATATTGTGCCGGTCAAAGTCTTAGTCGATAGCCTGGGACGCCTAATGGAGGCCCGGACTCCGACCTTCGGTGTCACCGGCCACAACGTAGTACCTCTCTCAGCGCTATTCCAAACATCCTAAAAGAAAGGAGGGAACTACATGGCACTTCATGAAGATCCGTCAATGCAAGATCGCACACCGATAATGGATGTGTTTAGCATAGACGTGCCGATGCTTGACGTTGACGAATCCGAACTCGCGATCCTCTCGATGACCTCGAGCAACCACTACACAAGTGGAAATTATGGCCAGTCCGATACGTGCTGCACCTGCACCACGACGTAGAAACGGGAAAAACTCAGGAACCATGCCGGTTTAGCCGGCATGGTTCCTGCTTCTTTTGTCGCGATGTGGTTGGCGCTGAGAGTGGCTGCGAAGTATTCGAATTTTGGCCGCAGGCGGCTGGGAGAGCCCTTGAACTCCGATAACGCCATCAATGAAATACGTTCGTATATTTCCCAAAGACGCAGCGCCCCGCCGAGGGTACTGCTGGTAGTAGGGGGGCGATTCAAGAATGCAATCGGCGATACCGTAAACTTCGCATATCACTTAAGGCACTTGCGCGAAGCATTTGGCTCCATATGTACCACTGTATGGGGGGCCGACGACTCGCTCTGGAAAGCACTTTGCAGTGATTCGGTGTCGTGTCGACCGTTTATTGGCGAGGATGAGGCGGTCAACGGATTTGATCTTGTAGTGTTTGATTGGGTTGAAGTAAGCGAGTCGATTGAATCGATCTATGCCAAGAGTGAGGTCGCTCTTCTCGACTTTTCTCGAAGCTGGGTTCGTTATCGTCTGGGAGGGTCAGCCTGGAAACAGTTGACGCTTCCTCCGGCTTCAAACCACTTTCGTCGGCTTCAGATGGCGTATGAATGCCTCGGGATTACGAACATGCCATTAACGTTGCACCTCCAACCAACGCATGCGATTCATTCGGGCAGCGTCTATTTGAATCCATACGCTAGTTCGGACGAGAAGTCCCTCGATGAGGAGGCGTTAGAGTCTCTTATCCATGCGCTTGTCGGCGAATTCCATCCGCGGCGCGTAGTATGTCCCTCCCCTCCTCAGCGCGTACTGGCCGGGCAGGAGCTGGCATATCAAAATCTGGCGAACGTCGTTTCGCGAGCAGAGCATTCCCTGGGCATTCGAGTATTGAAGCCCCTGACGGTGTCGGAGTACATTGCCCGTGTGAGGACTGCGGCAGTGGTCATAGGTCCGGATACATCGACTCAACACATAGCAAATTACTTTGGTGTGCCGTCTATCGCCTGCTATCCACCAAACGCAGGTTTCCGATTCTACTACTGGGGTTGTCCTGGACCGCAAAATCTCTGTTTTCGCAGACCTTCGCCTATTCAAGCTGTTGAGGTTTCGGAATTCGCGTCTTTGGTCGCATATATAGCGCGCTCACTTATGACCAATAAGCAGAACTTACAGCTAGAGCTTTGCGATAAGTATGTAGAGAGTTGTCGTGACATCGCCAGAGGCGACGTGTCGCCAGAACATGGCGCCACACAGATTGACGAACACTTGACCGAAATGCGTTCGATTATTCCTGCCAGGTGGCACTGCTTCATTTTTCCAGAGCTTCAGACACTTGCTCAAGAAGTGTGTGCAATTGCAAGGCAAGCCAGCCTTAATGGTCACGACACTCTTAGCCTTGAACGACTCAACGACATTTTCGCGCTCAAAACTGTCCGCGCCGTGTCCCTGATGTCTTCCCAGATCTCTGAGGAAGTCGCGAATGTCGCGTGGGATTAATGCGGAAGCCAGGGCGACAACCGTTCTTGCTGGGTCCGTTTCAGTTCGCCGGTGGTGAAAGATCGTTGCGAACTGGACCCGTCAAGAGGGTTGTACTAATCGCTCCAGGCCGATCTTGTGTGGAGACGAAGCAATATGGGAAATCTGGAGGATGTGGCATCGCTGGGAAACGGAAACCGCGGGCTGTGCCCATTCTCCAGTCTGCTGTAAATGGTTAAGTGCGATTACATAGTGGTCGGCTCGGGAGTCACAGGAGCCACGATAGCCCGTCTGCTAGCAGACGCGGGTCGTGAAGTTGTGGTTTTAGAACGAAGGTCTCATGTCGGAGGCAATGTCCACGACACCCTACATGGCAGCGGTATTCGAGTACATACCTACGGACCTCATTATTTTCGAACGAATTCGCATCGAATCTGGGAATTCGCAATTCGCTTCGGTAAATTCTATGACTTCAGTGCGCGCGTCATGAGCTTCGTTGATGGCCGTTACGAGCACTGGCCAATCACCAATGAGTATATAAAACGAACGGCCGGAGAATCTGGGTCCCCGTCGTTCCATGGGACCGCTACGAATTTCGAGGAAGTCGCTCTCTCGATGATGCCCAAGCTGATCTACGAAAAGCTCGTTAAGGGCTATACGGAAAAACAGTGGGGTGTTCCTGCACCTTCACTTTCCGCGAGTCTAGCCAAGAGATTCGACATTAGGTCCGGTGAAGATGTCCGATTGTCGCGGCACAGACACCAGGGTCTGCCAGTGGAGGGCTATCATTCCTGGATTACAAACATGCTGGCCGGCATTTACCTCTTGCCAAACACCGACTACACTGAGATGCGATCGCGCTTTACGCACAAGCGAAAGTTAATCTTTACGGGTCCAATAGATGAGTTCTTTTCGTTTCGAGCCGGGCGACTGAAATATAGAGGCCAACGGCGGACTCACGTATATCTTCCGAACACGAAGTATTTCCAACCATTCGCCCAAGTCAATAACCCAGATCAAGGATCTGGCCCTCATATCAGGACCTTGGAGTGGAAGCACATTATGGAACCCGGACTCGCAGCCTCGACGCTCGGCACTGTAATCACTACCGAAACTCCGTTTTCTTCCGGAGATCCCGACAATTACGAATATCCGTTTCCAGACGAATCTAACCATCGTCTCTATTTGGAATATGCGGGTATGGCGAGTCAGCTTGCCGATGTCATTATATGCGGGCGCTTGGGAGAATACCGCTACTACGACATGGATCAGGCCATCGCACGAGCGATGACTATCGCGGATCACGTATTATCAGGTGACATTAGTAGATTCGGTCAGTCGAGGGCTCTCAAGGTCTTGCCGACTTGCTGCGCGGCGACGAGCAATTGATACTAACGCGAGAGAAACAGTGTTCGAAAACTATAGGATCATTTGCGTAACACCGGCCGGCCGTGAAAGGTATCTGAAAATTCTGGCCAGCTATATCCTCAAATGCCCTTTAGTTGACGAGTACCACATCTGGAAAAATTCGACGAATGCTTCAGATGTTGCGTACATGTATGCACTTGAACAGAGTTCACCGAAAGTCCGCGTTATAGAACCACCCACCGTCCCTCCGGACACCAGCGCAGCAATTGGGCAATTCTTTGTGCATTGTGTCGATGAGAACTCAATTTATATTCGCTTCGACGATGACATTGTTTATCTTGAGCCGAATTTCTTCGTAAAGTTTCTAACCTTTAGAGTTGAGAATCCCCACTACTTCCTTGTGTTTCCTAATATCGTGAACAACGCAATCTGCGCATACCTTCAGGCCGAATACGGCGCCTTCGAGCCTGGCTGTCGCCTCCAGCCGTACTATCGCGAATTTAGTGCTTGGGGTAGTGGACGCTTCGCAGAGCAACTTCATCGTACATTTCTACGGTCAGCGCGCGAGGGCAAAATGGCAGACTGGTGCTTCGGCCCAAAGCTGCTGGCGCTCTGTAGGATTTCAGTAAATTGTATGTCGTGGTTTGGCAAAGACTTTGCACAGTTCGGCGGAATAGTAGGTGAGAACGAGGAAGAATTCCTCAGCGTAGTTAAATCTTCTCAAATGATGCGACCGAACTGCATCAATGGGGATGTATTGGTTTCTCATTTCGCGTTCTATAGACAGCGACCTTATCTGGACAGCACTAATGTTCTGGATGAGTACGTAGATTTGCAACAAGATCATTCTCACTCTACGGCCGCTCAGAGTGGCTCGCCAGCAAATAAGAATATCTGGATACAACGCCTGTTGTGCGTTATCGAAAACCTACGGCTGGCGCAAGAGCAAGACCTCAGAGACGCGGACTTTCTAGCGGAACAGATTAGGTTCGCCGGACTGACCGTCGACAAACGGTTGTATTATAGCTATGGAAGCGAATGTAAATATTTCAACGCCGGCAACTGCGGCCTTTGGCAGCTCCCGATTCAGCTGGCGCAGTGCCTTGTGCAATTAAGCAAATATAAAATCCGCGAAGTCATCGAAATTGGAACGGGTTCAGGCTGGACTACATCTTTCATGGCGGCCTACTTGTTACGGTTCAACAGAGACCTGCGTGTAACGAGTGTCGATATCGAAGATCACTTCGAAACGTTCGACGCCGTTAAGCATCTACTCCCGATCGATTTTCAAGTTGGCAGAACGTCGGGGGATTTTGCTGACCAAGTGTTTGATCTCGCTTTTATCGATGGAGTCCATTCCTACGAGGGTTGCGAGAAAGACTATAGGGCGGTTGGGATGAGAGCTTCAGTCTGCGCCTTTCACGACATAAACGATACGTTTGTGGCTAAAGAGGAAAGGAATCATGGGGGTGTTCCAAGATTTTGGAGAGAACTCAAATCGCAAACTAACTCATCCTCTCAGATATTTGAGTTCTTGGATGGTCCGGGACACATTAGCACGCCGATGATGGGGATCGGGCTGATTGTGCGAAATGACGTTTCGTTGGGGTCAGAGCGTGCGGTTTGATAAGACTTCCTGAAGAGGAAGAACGAAGAACGACATCCAATGGCCGTGAATACTCGTCAACGTCCTGCGCCTGCTTGAGCGCGGAGAGGCCCCATGCCTCTCATAGTTAGGGGGAATCCGGAAACGAAGCCGCAGTCAAGGGCGACCGTGGGGAGCCGCGCAGCGGGCTTGCCTCTTGACGGCGGTGCGAGTGGAGGGAATCCTGGTCTATCTGCTGATGCTGTGACCTTCTGCCTGCGTGTGCTCATGTACTTGGCTTCGTGCGGATGACGGTTCGATCTTGTGCGCTAAGGATACGGAATCGCGGCTCGGTTCCATCGCAGATCGGTGCGACACGTCGCGCGATAGTTGTTCGGTCAAATGTGTTTTGTCGTTGGTGTAGAGTTGCGCATCGTAGCGTCCGCGCGACACGGCCACATACGCCAAGCGGCGATTGACGAGCTTTTCTCCAGCCTGCTCCGTGTCCACATGCACCAGTACGCGGTCGGCGGTTTGTCCCTGGCCGCTATGGCTTGTTACGGCATAGCCGTAGTCGAGATGCGGGTTGTCTTTGATGTTGAATGCGACTTCGCGGCCTGAGTCGAGGCGTAGTTGCAGGTTGCCGCTATCGTCGATCTTTTCGATGGTGCCTAGCTCGCGGTTGGCAATGTGTCGCTCTCGATTCGGCGCTGTGAACTGCACGCGGTCACCTTCACTGAATGCGCGCTCGGTCTCGCGGTAGAGCGTCACGCCGTGCAACCGGCGCGGGTCGTAACTCACCTGCTCGTTATTCTCACGCCTCACCGTCACCAGATTATCTCCCTCGTTTGCGCGGACGACGCGGGCGTACTCTCCTGCCCTGATACCGTGCGTCTTGCTGCCTCGCGTGTAGCGCACCACGTCCGCCGGTTCGTATTGCGCTGCCCACTGCCGGTCCGCGCCAGTGATCTCTTGGCGAGCCACAAGCACTCGATGCTTGTGTTCTTTCGTTTCCACCTGGCCAGTGTTCTGCATCGTTCGATGGATCGCTTCGTTAATCTCGCGGCGGGATTGATTGTCGGGGGAGACCACTAGCGTACCTTCCGGTGTCGCCGTGTACTCGCGAGCGATTTCCTTTAGCCGCTCGTCACGGTCGGCGATTTCATGCACGCGGCCCTGAGCGTCGAGTTTCTCCATCGCGTCTCTAACTTGGCCGCGTGAGAGCTGTTCCACCACTTCTCTGAGCGCCGGGTCTTTCTGCCGCACGATCTCATCAAGCCGCGCCGTTTCAATCCCCGCTTCTTGGAGCTGCTGATACGGTCGGCCCGCTTCGACAGCTTCATGCTGGCGCGTGTCACCTACAAGCAGCACGCGGTCGCTTTCCTTTAGCCGGTGCAGGAACTCGTTCATCTGCTTGGTGCTCGCTAGACTCGATTCGTCGAGAACGTAAAACCGTTTCTGACCTCCGCGCGACTCCTCGCTCCGTGTCAGATGCCGTTGCAACGTGCTCGATTCGATTCCAGCCTCACCGAGTTTTTGCGCTGCGCGCGATGTCGGCGCGAAGCCATCCACCTTATAGCCCTCTCGCTCGGCGGCTTCGCGGATCGCAACTAAAGAAGTAGTTTTCCCCGCGCCGGCGACGCCTTCAAGCGCTGTGACCTGATCGCGGCTCGACAGGATTTGCTCGACCGCTTGGCGCTGGCTCTCGCTCAAATGCGAGTGGTCTTGCTCGATCACTCGGCGTGCCCCGAAACTCGCGATTGGTGAGTGTTGATTCTGCCCCGCGCGCATCGTGCGGATGGTGTCGCGCTCGTAGTCGATCATTTCCTCTGTGGTGAACGCGCGGCCTGGTCCGCGATTTCTCGTCGCGATGAACTCGCCCGCTTGCACGCGTTTCTCAAACTCCGCTTTAACCTCTGCAACCGTGGCGTCACCAATTGAACGCTTCAGCGCATCCCTCAGCAGTTCCCGCTCCTCGGCCACCGCGTCACGCTCCAGATTTTTCTCTCGCGAGTAGGTGAGCGCCTGGCCGATGGCTTTCTCTTCGGGTGCTTGCTGTAATCGCTCTCCGTGCTCCCGTGCCGCTTTGACAACCCGCTCTGGTTGATTGCCGAAGTTCGCGGCCATTGCTTTGTGCCTGTCTTGCATCTCTTCGTGTGAGAGTTCGAGCTTTCCTTCTCGTGTCTGCTGCGCCGCAATCGCGGCTCCCGCGCCGCGCTGATTTTCCTTTGCGAGATGTTCCTCGATCTGCTGGCGGCGGGGACTGGACGCCTCCAGATACTCTTTGCTGTAGCCTTTGATTTCCGGCTGGCTACTCTCCCCACGCTCGACCTCGTAGCCAAGTTCTTTCAACCGATGGGCCAGTTCCGAGCGATACACTGCCGTCGCATACTGCTGCGTCTTGTACAGTTCCCGTGGCTGTAGCGCGTGTGCGTCCCCGTCGTCGTTCTCGGTAAGATTGAAAAAGACGACGTGCGTATGCAGTTGTGGTGCGGCATAGCCGTCTACGGGCCTCGCGCTGTCGTGCTCGAATTTCGCCGCTATCCATTTGCCCGTCGTCTCTGCCGGAAGATTCTCGCCGATGCGGGCCTGGACATATCGCTCCAGTTCGTCAAGTGCGACGCCAACGCTTTCTCGATGCGCTTCCCGCACGCGCTCGTCTCCACCCACCAGGGCGGTCAACGATATGCTCTTCGGGGCCGAAAACGTCGCATCCCATCCTGCGCGGTGTTCCATCGCGCTTACCTTTTCGCCGCGCCTGTTCATGTATTCTCTGGCCGCTTGGCGACGGATTAGTTGTTCTCCAGTGATCGCGTGTTGTCCTTCCGAAAGCCGTTGGAAGTGCTCTTCACGAACCTCGCCGCGTAGTCCCCACTGTTCGGCGAGCCTTCCGTGCCACTCCCCGCGAATCTGCTCTGCTTCGGTGTAGTAGTTCTCCCGGGCGTTACCAAACTCTTCTGCGTGGTACGACTGTGCCTGACCTGCGCTCAGAGGTTTGGAGATGGTCAGCATGTGTTGGCCTACTCGAAAAAGTCCCTTTGCCTGTGTGCTGGCTCTCGTTGGATTTTCTGGTCCGTACTTTGTTGCTGTTCATTGGGCACGAGTGTCTGTCCCGAAGCTCTGTTCCCCGACGGCTTGCCTGCTCCTGCCGCGGCCGCCGCAACCTTCGGCAGTTCCTCGGGTGGCTGCTGTGCCGGACGCTCGATGTATTGCGGCTCTCTGCTCTCAAGCTCGATGTACGGGAGACTCATCCGCACCACGAGGTTCCCGCACTTGAGATAACCGTGCATCTTTTCAAGGCCGCTGATCTCGCTGGCCATCACTAGCGGCCTGATCTCGCGTTCGAGGTTATAGCCTTTCGACTTCCGCGATTGTGGGAACTGCTCATTTGTGCGGCTCTCTCGTATCCTCTCGATTTCTTGTTCTCCTATCGTGTCGCTGATCCATTTCGCTGCGTGCGGCTCGCTCGTGCACAGGAAGATTTTCGTCGACGGCTGCGACATCATCGCCTCCGCTTCGTGCCCATAACGCACTTCCAACTGGCTGCGTCCCTGAAAACCCAGCACTACCGGATTGTTGGACTTGCGGTTTTCCGTGATCGCCGTGTGTAGCTGCGGCAGTCGCTGCAAGGTTGCCAGTTCGTCCAGAATGAACCACACCGGACGCGGACTCATGCAGCCCTGATTCATCAAGCGCAGCACGAGCATGTCTAGCCACAAACTGATGAGCGGTGCGAGGCGCTTCCGGGTGTCCGGTGTGCTGGTGAGGAATAGCCAGCCGCGCCGCTCCTTTGACCATTCGAGCGTGCTCCAACGCCCCTTAGTCTCCGCTTCACCCGGCAGCAGCTTCATGGCGTCGGCTACCATGCTGAGCGAACCAAGCACGCCGTTTCGCTGCGGCGGCGAATCACGGTCGATCATCGCCGCGTACTCTGTCCCTTTCACTCTCCGGTCGATCTCTTCCGGGTGCGACATCCACCACACCAACTCTTGCGGCGTCGGATGAAACCCGAGCAAATGCGCAAAGATTTTTCGCGGGGCCTCCACGAAAAACGAATTCTCGTTGTGCCGGTCGGGAAACAGCGACGCGGCCAATGTGAGAGCGTCGGCCCCCTGCCGCAGCTCGTCTCCCGGAGTCCAGTAGGGCATTCGGTGGTCTAACGGGTTAAGGATGAGATCGCCGCGCGACGGAGTAAGAAAGTAAGGCACGTAGTCTGCGGGCGTCGCGGGATCGTACACGATGGCCGTCTCACCGCGCTCCTCGATCTGCAATAGGATTTGCCGGATGAGCGCACTCTTGCCTTTGCCCGAATCGCCCATAACCAGAATGTGGCTCGATTCGATCTCGCGCGGCAGGCGCAGCCAAGCTTTCCAGCGGAGTATTTTTTGCGTGAAGCTCTGCTGCTGTAAGAAGCCGATACCGTCTGAACGGTTGCGGCGATTGAACGCACGCACTGTCACAAGCTCCGGTCCTTTCAGCCGACGTCCATGTTTGCGTATTCTCCTGCGCGCCGAGTCCATCGGGATCGCCACGACGAGACCCACGAGCAACACACCCAAGCCTCCCCACAACGCCGGTTTTGCGAGATCGGTGAGCGTCTGGTCCTGGTATATCCAGTGCCCCAGGAATTCATGCAACTTCGCATTGTCATAGCGTGCGCGCTGCCATTCGAGCTTCAAGTCGCCGGTCTTCATCGCTGCTTCTGTCAGCCTGAATGTACTCTCGCCCTTCTCTGTCACGAAAGGCTCTACTTCGTTGTCGAGTGCCAGTCGTGCACCCTTTCGCGTTACCACCATTAACAGCGTGTACGGGGCATCCGTACGAAACGCTCCTGCTACTGGCGTCCCCGCGTAAGTCAGTAGGTAATGTCGTTGGAGCGGTGTCCACACCCGCATGTACCGGTAACCAACGATGGCGAACACACTGAGCAGAGCAACGCAGAACGCTCCGATAGTCCATGCCGCCTTGTCGCTCGGAAAGTCTCCTGCATCGTCCGGTCGGCCCCATTTCTGTTTCATGGCACACCCCCTGTTGCTGCTTCGGCAAAGCGCTGTCGCGCCTTATTCAACTTGTTCTGGTCCGCCCGTTCGATGAGCTGCTGCATCTTCTCGTCGGTGAGCGTTTGCCCTTGGGATACGGCGAAGTGGACATTTAGCAGAATGGTGCGCAGCGCCAACACTTCGGCCAGGACGGTTTGCTCGCCCGCATTGGGCTTAGCTGCTTTCAGCAGAACATCACGCACCCACTCGCTGATCGTCTGCTCGCCCGCAAGGACTTCAAACTGGGCATATTCTTCGTCGGTGACTTTGGTGCTGATGGATTTGGTTCGAAGGGAGGGCATGGAGTTCACCCCAATAAATTCAACAAGTTCCCATACGGGAACCAAAAATTGCTGCGAGGCGCTCTAATAGTGTGGCTTCTCGCAAGCTACTGGATTTTCAGCAAGTTCCCATACAGCAACCTTGGTTGCTCTACGGCACCCGTTTGGGGGTGACGTGTCCCTTGCACACCCGGCGCAGCAGCGCCGCTATGTCGTCTTTTGGTGGTGGCCGAAGGACAAAGTGAAGTTGAATCAGATACGCAATGGTGGATGCGGGCAAGATGAAAACATCGCGATGAGTAGCGGCCAATCCTCCGGGGCATTTCTAGCGGGAAGAGCCATTCGCTGTAGCGTGCTCACCCTTGACATGCTACTGGACGAACTATAACCTCACCTAGAATGTCTACTAAGGAACAACGCGAGCGCATCGAGTTGCTGCAAGGGACGCTGGACCTGTTGATTCTCCGCACCCTGCTGCTAGGGCCGAGACATGGCCACGCTATCGCCAAAGCGATTGAATTCAACTCCGAAGATGTGTTGCAGGTGGAGCAAGGATCGCTTTATCCGGCGCTGCACCGGCTGATCAAGCGCAGCTGGATTTCGGTGGAAGAAGGAACATCGGAGAACAAGCGGCGGGCCAAGTTTTACCGGTTGACGGCGAAGGGCCGACGGCAACTGGACCTTGAGACGCGCAAGTGGGACAAGCTGGCGGGAGCGATTGCGCGGATTCTGCGGCCTGCAGAGTAGGAGGGCGAATCATGAGGCGGCGCAGGCGGATGCTGGAAGAGCTGGACGCGGATATTCGCGAACATATTGGGAGGGAGACGCAGGACAACGTTGAGCGCGGGATGACGCCAGAAGAGGCGCGCTATGCGGCGATGTGGAAGTTCGGAAATGTGACGCTGGTGAAAGAAGAAGTGCGAGAAGTGTGGAGTTCAGTTTGTCTGGAGCAGCTACTACAGGACGTCCGCTACGCCTTGCGCATGCTGCGAAAGTCCCCTGGCTTCAGCGCTGTCGCCGTCCTTACCCTCGCCCTCGGCATCGGTGCCAACACAACCATTTTCAGTCTTGTTAACGGAATGTTGTTGCGAAAGCCGCCCGTTCGCGATCCCAATCGTTTGATGGTTGTCAGCAGCAAGTGGGCTGGAAACGGAGGCGAGTGGGATCGCCTTCCCGTCTCGGCGCCCGACTTCCTCGACTGGCGCACGCAGGCCACCGCGTTCAACGGCATGGTCGCGGCCAATTTCGATGACTACACGATCAGCGGTGGAACGATGCCAGAGCGAGTGTCTGGCGGCCGCGTATCGTCCGACTTTTTCCAAACGCTTGGCGTGGCGGCCACGCTCGGCCGAACAATACTTCCGGGCGAGGACCAACCGGGCCACGACCACGTGGTGATTTTAAGCGACGGCCTCTGGAAGGAGAAATTCGGCGGAGACCCGGGCATTCTTGGGCGAGTGATTCGGGTCAACGGGAACTCCTATACGATTGTGGGCGTAATGCCGAGTAGCTTCCGCCTATGGGACTTTGAGGCACGGATGTGGGTTCCGCTTGCGTTCTCGCCCGAAGAGATAGGCCCAACGGCTCGCAACACGCGATTCCTTCGAGTTTTCGCGCGGCTTAAGCCGGGAATCACAGCGAAGCAAGGGGTCGCAGAGATGGATACGATTGCACAGCGCATCGCTGAAGCTCATCCGGACACAAACAAAGGCTGGGCCACGGCGGTAAAGTCCCTCCAGGAATACAGCATCGAAGACGCCAACGTGAGCACAGCCTTGTTGTTTCTGACGATCGCAGTGAGTTTCGTTCTGCTGATTGCCTGTGCGAATCTGGCGAATCTGCTCTTGGCGCGAAGTTTGGCTCGCCAGCACGAATTTGCGATTCGCGCGGCGCTGGGCGCAGGGCGTGCGCGTCTCGCCCGCCAGCTTTTGTCCGAATGCCTAATTTTGTCGCTGGGCGGCGCCGGACTCGGGTTGCTGTTGTCCGATTGGGGAATGCAGGCGCTTCGCGCGCAGATGAATTGGAATGAAGGGACGATTGCTCTCGCCAAAACAATCCATATCGATGTGCGGGTGCTGGTCTTCGCGCTGGCGATCTCCGCTGCGTCGGCCTTTGTCTTTGGCCTCCTGCCCGCGCTGCAAATTTCGCGGACTGATCTCAACATTGATCTCAAAGAAGGCTCGCGCAGTTCCACAGGCGGCCGGGAGCGCCACCGTCTCCAGCGACTGTTGGTAATTGGCCAGATTGGGCTGTCGCTCATCTTGCTCACGGGCGCCAGCTTATTCATCGAGGATTTCCTCGAGGAGATCCGAGCAAGCACAGGATTCAATATTCACAACGTTCTTACTGCGTCCGTGTCACTGCGCGGATTGGAGTACTATGGGGCACCGCATCGCGAGGCAGCATTCTTCGAAAGCGCTCTGCGCAACCTGAGCAACCTTTCTGAGATAGAGTCCGCCGCAGTCACCAGCGATCTCCCGTTTAATTTCCCCAACGAGAAGAACTTCGAGGTCGAGGGTCAACCTGTCCCGAAACCCGACGAGCAGCCACGGTGCGGCTACTTCATCGTGAGTGCGGGTTACTTCGAGACTCTGCAAATTCCCTTGCTTCAAGGACGCGAGTTCAATTCCTCCGACAATGGCAATTCCAGTTCGGCAATCATCGTGGACCGTGCGTTTGCCAGGCGCTATTTTGCAAATGGAAACCCCATTGGCCGGCATATCAAAGTCATAGAAGAAAGCGGGACACGGGACAAATGGATTGAAATCGTCGGCGTAGTGGGAGACGTGAACGAATTTCTGGGGCAGCGGGACTCTAGGCCGCACTTTTTCGAGCCGTTTCAAGCTTACCCGAGTGGCTCCATGAATTTCGTGGTGCGGACTCGCTCCGACGCCGCCGGTTTTTCCGACGGTCTGCGTCGTGCCATCTGGGCAGTGGACGGCAACCAGGCAGTCGCCAGCGTGCGCACGATGGAGGGTGTGATCGCCGACGCGGGTCAGGGGGACGACTTGATGGCCGAAATGATGGGCGCCTTTGCCGGGATCGCTCTCGCCTTGGCCGCCATCGGAATCTATGGAGTAATTTCCTACATAGCTGGACAGAGAATGCATGAAATGGGCATTCGTATGACTCTCGGTGCGCGACCGAGTCAGGTGATGCGCTCGGTGATTCGCAGTGGCATGTCCGTCGCTGGAATTGGCGTGGCGCTCGGGCTGGTGACGTCATTGGCATTACCAAAACTCATCGCAGCCAGCTTTAACGGCTTTCACGCTAGCGCTGTATCCGCGCTCGTGGCCGCACCTGTAGTCGTTACAATTACGGCCTTCCTAGCGTGTTACGTCCCGGCGCGCCGCGCGATGCGCGTCGACCCTATGGTTGCGCTGCGACATGAGTGATGAGCAACTTGGAGGCAGGGCAGCAAATGCGCAAATGCACAGCGACGTCCTGACTCGACTTCCGGCTCGGTTATGGCGGCGGCGACTGGCGGTTGAGGTGCGCAAGTGGGACAAGCTGGCGGGAGCGATCACGCGGATTTTGCGGCCGAGGAAGCAGGAGGGCAAATCATGAGGCGGCGGAAGAGGATGCTCGAGGTGCTGGACGAGGACATCAGCGACCACATCGAGAGGGAGACGCAGGACAATATCGAGCGCGGTATGTCTCCGGAGGAGGCCCGCTATGCGGCTATGCGCAAGTTCGGAAACGTTACCCGCGTTAAGGAAGAGACGCGGGAGGTATGGAGTCTGGTTTGGCTTGAGCAACTACTCCAGGATATCCGCTACGGACTTCGGATGCTGCGCAAAAATCCTGGTTTCACTACGGTCGCGGTGCTGACTCTCGCACTCGGCGTCGGTGCGAACACTGCCATATTTTCCATAATCAATTCCGTCCTGTTGCAGCGCCTGCCGTTTCCGCAGCCCGAACGCATCATGGTTCTGTACCGCGGGACGGGCTCTTCGATTCCATACGCCGAGTTTCAGGACATGGAAGCGCAGAATCATTCCTTCGAGCTGTTGGCGCTCCAACGCCGTGAAAGCATGAATTTGACCGGAGCAGGCGATCCGGAACGCGCCCTCGTGCGCATGGCCTCGCCGGACTTCTTTGCAATTCTCGGTCTGAAGCCGCTACTGGGCCGCACGTACACGAGAGAAGAAGATCACTTAGGAGCGCCAGGCGTAGTGGTGATCACCGAACCGCTGTGGCGGCGCAAATTCAATTCGGCACCGACTGTCGTCGGAAAGAGCGCGACGCTGGCCGGCAAAGACTACACGATTATCGGCGTGGTGCCGGATTTGCCGCGCCAGTTCTCGCACACGGACGTTTTCTTTCCCATCGGTCAATGGAATGAGCCCGCCTTTCGCGTGCGCGGGAGCGGCTTCGGAACTGTCGGTATGGCTCGACTTAAGCCTGAAGTGCCTCCGCCTCAAGCTCGGGCGGACTTGAATCGTTTGGCGGGTGTTCAGGCTGCCGCATATCCCAAAGAGGATAGTCAATTAACATTTAGCGTTGTTCCTTTCCGCACGGATACGCAAGGGACTCTCCAGCACACGCTCCTGTTGTTATTCGGCGCAGTCGGATTTGTTCTACTCATCGCGTGCGCTAATGTCGCCAACTTGCTACTAGCGCGCTCGGCGAGCCGCACACGCGAGCTGGCCCTCCGCGTCGCTGTCGGAGCGGGCCGCAAGCGCGTCGTGCGGCAACTCCTCACGGAAACTTCGCTTCTGGGCACGCTGGGCGGCGGGATCGGTCTCCTCGTGGCCAAATGGGGCATGCACGCGCTCGTCGCCGTCGCTCCCCGGCTTTCGCTTGGCGTCGAACCCCGCCTCAGCCTGCGCGTGCTCCTGTTTACGCTGGCTATCTCTTTGCTGACCGGAATCCTTTTTGGCATCGTGCCCGCGCTCCAGGCCGCGCGAGTCGATGTACAGGAAACCCTAAAGGAAGGCGGCCGCGGGACAACGGGCGGGCATCAACGCGTGCAGGGAACTCTGGTCGTCTCAGAAATTGCCTTCGCTGTGGTTCTCCTTGCCGGTGCCGGCCTGTTGATCCGCAGTCTGGCGCGCGTCGGACAGGTCAGCCCTGGTTTCGATCCGCGCAATGTTCTCACGTTTACTATTGCGCTTTCGCCCGAGGCAGCCCCGAGCGCGCCGAAGATCCGCCAGATGTACGACCGCTTGATGGATGGCCTGGAAACCCTGCCCGGCGCCGAGTCGGTCGCCGTTTTGCTCGGCAATCTCCCGCTGACCGGCGACTCCGATATCGAGTTCTGGCGCGAAGATCGCAGGCGGCCGGACAGATTGAGCGATGCTCCGGACGCGCTTTGGTACGCCGTGACTCCCGATTACCTCCGCGTCATGGGCATTCCGCTCTTGCACGGACGATTTCTTACGCCACAAGATACCGAAACTGCACCGATCGTGGCAGTGATCAACGATGGCGTCGCCCGCGGACTCTTTCCGAACGAGGACCCGCTGGGTAAGCGTCTTCACCTCACCTTTTTCGATCTATCCGCGGAAATCGTCGGCATCGTGAGCACCGTCAAACACTTTGGACTCGATGCGCGGCCAGACAACGACAATCAGTTCCAGCTCTACATTCCCTTCCGTCAGGTTCCCGATGGCCTAATGCCGCTGCTCGCAAAGAACTCAAGTGTGGCCCTCCGCACCGCGAATCAACCTGCCTCTCTCACCAGCGCAGTGCGCCAGGAAGTGCACGCCGTTGATAATCAGCAGGTCATGTTTGGCGAGACCACGATGCAGGATCTCCTCGATGGCTCGCTCTCCTTTCGTCGCTCTTCGATGATTCTGCTCGAAGTGTTCGCCGCGCTCGCGCTTTTTCTCGCGAGCATTGGCATTTATGGCGTGATTTCGAACCTCGTCGGCCAGCGCACGCATGAAATCGGCGTGCGCGTGGCGCTCGGTGCGCAGAGGAGTGACGTTCTACGGTTGGTCCTTGGCCGCGGAGTGACGCTGGGTCTGCTCGGAGTTGCCCTGGGAATTATGGCCGCGCTGCCGCTGATGCGCTTGCTTTCGAGCATGCTCTTCGGCACCACGGCCGCCGACCCGCTGACGTTTGCCAGCGTCGCACTGCTACTCATTGGTGTCGCGCTCCTCGCGTGTTACGTCCCGGCGCGGCGTGCGACGCATGTAGATCCCATAGTCGCCTTGAGATACGAGTAGCGCTTCGCGCAAGTGCCCGAAAACTCTTCCTTAAAACAATCAATCTTCCCTAAACGCGTAGGGGCTTGCGAAGCCCACCTGTACCCACATGGGCGGATAGCGAGGGCGCTGCCAAAATGAAATTCTCGGTAAGTGACCCGCCGGACGTTCGGCCATGTTGGGAAGCGAAACACAGATTTCTCGAAGGGAGAGAAGTGAGCAAGGGCCGATCTAGGCTTCAAACCTGAGAAAGACCGGCAGAAGTTCGCTTCAGCTCTTCACTTCAGGCCTAATGATGTCTCGCTTCAGGCCAGCACTGAAGCGAACTTCGTGGAACGAAACGACATATCCCCTACGGGTAAAAGCCGGAAGGACGCGGCCAAATTCGGATGAGGCGGGAGGCGACCCCACCCTTTGACGCACCGTGCGTCACGGCTTCTGTGGGGTTGCTCCCGCCTCAGTCACGCGCAGCGCGTGACCCATTTAGCCGCGTCCCAGAGCCGGAGTTTCGGAGTTGTAAAACAACGTCCATTACACCCCGTAAGGGAGAAAGGAAGGACACGGATCAAAGCACTCGCAAAACAACCCAAGACGGCAACATTCCCAGGTTCATGATGAGCAGGGCATCGAACGCGTCTCGCACAGGCATGCCTAATTCAGTAGTGATCCTAGTTTCCCTGCCCGTGGCTCCCTCGTGGCTTCGCAAAATTCTCGAAAAAAAACAAACTTTCTGATTGAGGTTTTCCCTTTTCGAGGCCTCTTAATAGGTAAGGGGTTCGATTATGTCAAAGAGCCTCGATCGCGGTTTGCAGTGCGGGAAGGTGAACGGTGCATACGAAGGTCGGACCCTATGGAACTGCTGGAGGGCGCCTCCGAGTGGGCTGGTCGCCGAAAGGAAAATAGCAAATCACAAAGATTTTCGGTGAGGTTTTCCTTTCTCGAGAGGCTCTTAGTATATAGGAGGAAGTTCACGTTGATATCTCCCGCTGGCCTGGTGAAGCCGTTTCGGACGCAAATTCGGAGGGGAGCGTTTGGAAGTTGCTTCGATGCAGGAGGGAAGATCCCAGGACTGGTCCACAAACGAGGATCAAAAGCGATGGAACCCGGGCACGGTCCGGTGCCGGTCGCGATTTGTCTTTTACATTTTTTGTTTCTGAGGCCTTTTTCGGGTAGAGGGGGGAGGATCTTAAGGAGATTCAATGACCTTTTCGGGCGCGGAAGGGTGACGGGTGCGTGAAAGACACACGTAACCCTCCCCGTCACCGTTGGCGTCACCCAGGGGCGAGGCGAAATTGTTGGGAGCATAGAGGTTGCACATGGCGCGACGCGCAGTTTGGACGCGGGTAATGCACCGGAGTGGTCTGGAGCGACCCCACTTCGTTGCCACGGAAACCGTGGCGGTCGCTCCAGCCCACGAAAGGGAAGCAGGCAGCAAGAGAAGGCGTGTGGTGCCGCGGTGAGCAACGAGAATCCGGAGGGAGCCAGTGAAGAGGGTAAGAATTGCTCACTGCATTTTTTGCTTTTCGAATTTCTTCACGCCATGAAGCAGGTAGCTGTCAGAAAAGGAGAGGTATGAGCGACATGACGAATGCAAAAGTCACGGATAAAAAAAGACTAAATCGGGCGGTAGCGACCCCACTTTTTGGCGGTCCATCCGCCCAAAAGTTTCGTGGGGTCGCTACCGCCCGTCACGCAGGAAGCGTGACCGTGTAATGGCCTCGTGCAGGAGTCGGAGAATGCAAGTTGTAATGCGGAATGTAATGGATCACGAATAACGAAAGGAGTTCGGACACATGGCACTACTCAAAGCACCGTCAAAGCAACCGAAGACCACAACCCTGCAGGTCCGCCTGGAGGAAGAAGTCAGACTTAACCTGGACAGATATGCGGAATTCATTGATGCGAACTCGTCCTACGTCGTCAGCGAGGCACTCAAGCTGTTGTTCAAGAAGGACGACGAGTTCAAGCGCTGGGCAGGCCAACACACCAACGACCACATGCAAGAAGAACAAATCAAAGGAGGGGCTCTTACAAAGACTGCGTAACAAATATGAAACCCCGTCCAACACAATTCGGTGAGCGCGAGAATACAGCGTCCTCAAGACAGCATGCCTCGCGTCTTGCAGTACAGTCGCCGTTGCCAGAATCATTGCGAGCTATTGAAGGACCCCGGGACCTGGTCGAAGCAAGACCATTAGCACCGGATGATTTGGAAGTCTTTGAGCTAACGGGCGCCGACACGACGAACGAAACCACAGGCGAGAGAAGGGAAGGAGTGGCTGCTTCCGGTAGGCTTGTGGCTGCAGAGTCAGCGCATGGCAACAAGGACGCGCCATCTGCCGTTGGTCATCGTGCGAGTAGGAGAGACCCACACGTCCAAAGCAATATCGAGTTTGAACCCTTGCTAGATGTGGCCGAGGCGGCCAGGCTCTTGCGGATCCATCCGAAGACACTCCGAGTCAAAGCAAGTCACGGCATCATCCCGGCCGTCCAGATTGGGAGAGTCTGGAGATTTCGGGCCTCCGCGCTGAACCGTTGGGTAGAAGGGATCTCAAGATAAAAGGCCGGCATAACGGTCCGGATGAAATGCATCGACCTACCACTACGATTGGGATATTCTGCACGGGGCTGTCAGTGCCGTTTAAACAAGGGAGGAACTTTGTTTAGACGGACACGCTATCAGCAAGGAAGTCTCGTTCTGGAAGAGCGGAAGAGAGGTTCCGCCGTATGGGTATACCGCTGGTGGGAAAAAGACATCAACGGAAAGCCAGTACGTCGCAAGCTACAGATCGGACGTTTGGAGCAGTACCCAACCGAATCCGTAGCGCAAGCGGCAGCGGATGCTCTTCGGCTGACCATCAACAATCCATCCAACCGCAGGAATCTTCGTCAGACAACCGTGAACATTTTGTGGGAGCACTATTGTCGCGAAGAGTTGCCGCTAAAGGAGATGTCCACGCAAGACGCATACAGTTTCTATGCCAAGAACTGGATACTCCCGCGGTGGGGAACTGTGCTGCTGGAAGAAATAAAGACCGTCGAGGTGGAGCGCTGGCTACGAGCAGCGGAAGTGGCGGATGGGACCAGGGCCAAAGTCAAATGCGTGATGTCGGCTCTGTTTTCACACGCCGTTCGCTGGGAATTCTGTGGTCACAATCCGATTTCGTCGGGGATTCAGGTCGGAAGTGGAGGAAAGAGAGGTCCAAGCACTGGCGTGCGCGTCAGTGCGAAACGTCAAGAAGCGCCCCTGGTGTTGTCACCAGAACAAGTGAAACTTGGTCTGACGAAATTAGGATTTCGAGACCAGTTGCTCGTGTTTCTGGATGGAGCGTTGGGCACACGTCGAGGCGAGCTCGGTGCCCTGCGCTGGTCGGACTGCAACTTCGACGGCATGAGCTTCAGCGTTCAACATTCGTACTACTGGCGCAGAGGCGGACATCTGAAAGCGACAAAAACGGAAGCGTCGGCCAAGGTGTTGCCGATGCATCTGGCGCTGAAAGATGCGTTGCTGGAATGGAAGTCGCAGACCGAATACAAAGGACCTGGGGATTTCGTTTTCCCGTCCCTTCGCTGCAAAGGGAAGAAGCCGCTGGACCTTGCCGCGGTTCTCAAAAAGAAGATCCAGCCGGCTTTTGCGAGCGTCGGCATCCTAGGCGTGGGCTGGCATACCTTTCGGCACACGGTTGGTACGATGCTGGCAGATATGGGAGAACATCAACTCACGATCCGCGACTACTTGCGTCACAGCAATCTCCATGTGACGAACAAGTATCTTCAAGCAACGCCGGAGAGCAAACGCTCGGCGCAAGGCAAGCTGGTGGATGCCATCTTGCCGGGCGGTTTGCTGTCGGCCAGCAAATCAACTCTCGTTCAGTAGTTGGTGCTGAAGGGCGCGTTCTAGGATTCGTTCGAGGGAATGCGCGGCGGGCGGAGTGCTTCGAGGCTTATTGGACCCAAACGGACCCAGATTTTTTTCTGGGTTTGCTGTAAGTGATTGAAAAATATGGCGGGGACGACGAGACTCGAACTCGCGACCTCTGCCGTGACAGGGCAGCGTTCTAACCAACTGAACTACGTCCCCGCGGTTAGAAACAAACGGCTTAGCAAAAAACTCAAGAAACCCTCACATTGTCATGTGTGAGTTTTGTATGACTTTCGTCCGCCGAAATCGAGGGCTGATTGCGCGCCTCGATCTTCCGGGTTGCCTCCGCCAGGTCGGTCTCGTCCACGATATTGTAGCGATCGAACACGCTTCTGGTCGAATGGCCCGAGATGGTCATGGCTACTTTTTCCGTCACGCCTCGCCTGGTCATGTTCCGAAGCGCACTCCGCCTAAAATCGTGCGGATTGAGCCCGACGTACTTGTTGTATGTCTGGCCGTTCTGCCGCTTCGCGGAAACATAGGATTCAAGTTTCGCCGCAACACATAGATCATACCAGTCCTGCCGAGGGTCTACAACCCGGGTGCCATCCTCGTGGTGCTGGGCCTGGAGTTTTTCGAGGCGGGCTTTGGCCTGGGCGATCTCGGTGCGGAGTTTCTCCTTGGCCTGCTGGGCGGCAGTGCGGGGAAGCCGCCGAGGGCGCGCAGCGAGGGTGATAGCTGCATAGTTGGCGCGCAGCTTGGCGAGCTGGGCCCGCATTCGGCGCAATTCCTTTTCGATCGCCTTGCGGGCGGGGTTCGGCACGGAACGATTCGCATCGTCGGGTTCGATCTCATAATCGGCCAGGGCATCGATCAAATATTCCTCACGCACATACTTGAAGAAGTTTTCTTGTCGCCAACGCTCAAACATGCGATAGGCCAAAACGATAGCCCGCAGGTCCCAGCGACTGGTGACGATGGGCGTTTGGTGCCCGCCCTGGGTCAGGCGAGTGATCTGGCGGAGGCGAAGTTTTCCTTTGAGGAAGCGCACGGGCTGCTCGTGGAGAAGGTAGCGCACGCACCGTCCGTCCAACTTGGCTTTGTGCTGGGTGAGGCGCGCTTCCGCAATCCTCCGGGTACGCCCCTTGCGATAGGGCAAAATATCAAAGTCCAAGGCCAGCAACTCGCGAAACAGTTTGGGACTCCAGCCCCCGCGGTCAAAGACCACCGTAGCGCGTCGCTGCGGGCTCAAAAGCTTTCGCACTTCACCCAGCACCGTGGGCAGCATGCGGGTGAGTGCGGCATTGGCCTCGGCCGTGACCACAAACAAGGGATCGTCGCGCTTATCGTTCACCCAATAATCGGTGGTCGCGGGGGCGGCCAGTCGCGCTCGAGTGACATAGGCTTTGGGAATCGTGTGTTTGCCCTGATAGGCGCGCACATGACCATGGACGTAAAGGAAGCCGAACACGTGGCCATGTTCATCGGATACGCTGCCGAGCGATCTCCTGACCGAGTGCCTGGCTGCCTTTGCGTGCCGCCAGCTGGGACAGCTTGCGGCGCAGGGTCTTGACTTCCGGCATGCGGTCCAGCCCCACGATGCGGCCCAGTTCCCCTGGGGGATATTCCTTCAGCGTCTCCGGGCGTGGGATGCGGAGAAGAGCTAACAGAACATAGGCGACCAACGTTGTGCGCAGGCCATAGAAGGAGGGGTCGAGGCTTCCGTAAATCCTCTCCGCCGCCGACAGCAGTCCACTGGCGACCAGTGCCGGGATGGCCAACAAAACTCCAGCACGAGGCAGATTCTGTGCCGTTGCAAACAGGGGCAGCGCGTCGTCGAGCAGTCCCAGGGCCGCCCAGAGACGATCCATGGAGCGGTCCAAAGGGTTCCGATCGAAGCCTGGGCTGCCTGTTTGCTCACTGGCTCTTGCCTCTGGGGAGGTGGCGGTGGTGGCGCGGGGAGTGAAATCTGGTCCGCTGTGCTCTCGGAAATCGTGACGGGCTTAGCTGGCGCATCGGCCTGGGGCAAGAGAGGAAGAGCGGCTTCCGGAGCCGGTTGCCAGCCAAGTCGACGGAGAATTTTCCGAATCATCATCTCGCTGAGTCCCAGCCGTCCAGCGATTCCGCGATTGCTGATGCCCTGGGCCTTGAGGCGCGGAATCGTACGGTCGCGTGGGGTGGGCTTGGGTAGCGAACCATCTGCGGGTCGTCCCTCCGGGCGGACCAGGGCACTCAGTCCTCGCGAATGCAGGCGCTCTTGGAAACGACGCAGGGTTCGTGTGGAGTAACCGAACGAGCGTGCCAACTCGTTCTGATCGGCGTATCCGGATTCGTACAGCGAAACCAGGGCATAGGTTTCGGCGGTGCGATCCTCCCGGGAGAAGTGGGAGTGGACGACGCCATGGACAAGAATGACGCGCTGGTTCCCTTCGGTCTGGAAGGAAACGCGTTCATTCACGAAGACCATCTGAGGAACCGGGGAGAAGTCGGGAAAGAGATCGCTGGGATCGGGAGCCGAGTTCATGGCCGGATAGGATGCCTCCGTCTTGCGGGAGAAAAAAGCGGACAGGTTTTGGTTCGCACCCTGGAGAGCGAAAACCCAAGCCAGATGTGGCTGGGACGTGAGCTCTGCGAGTACCTTCCGCCGTCACGTACAGCTGCTTAAGCCTGAGGATACAGCTACAATGCAAAAGGAGATGGCATGGTCTGCTTCACCATTCAGGTGATTTTGGGCAGCTTTCCAGGGGGGGTATGTCAGGAGTTCTGAAGTTGAAGGTCGTTTCGCTGGCTTCCGCGTACCGCTACAAAGGCAAGGCCATTGATCCACCTACGGTTGCCCGTGAACTTGGCGTCCACACCATTCTCACCGGCCGCATGCTGCAACAAAACGACAATGTCTCCATTAGCGCCGAATTTGTTGATGCCGAGCACGACCGCGTCATGTGGAGTAAGCAACACCAGTGGAGGCTTGCTGATGTTCCAAACATTCAAACGCAGATCACGCAGGACATCACCGAAAACCTGAAAATGAATTTATCAGGCGCGGAAAAATCACGCATGGCGCAGCGCCCCGCCGAAAACGGAGAAGTGTATCAACTCTACCTCCGCGGACGCTTTTACTGGAATAAGCGGACTGCCGAGGGCGTGCTTGCCGAAAGTCATGTCTCCATGGGCCAAGTCCTCGAAAACTTTGATTGGGGTTTTGGTGGTGCCGAGCGAGAGTTTCGCCGGGCGCTGGTCATCAACCCGGGATAGCTACCGGATTGCAGTGGTATGCGGAACTCTTGGAGAATTTGGGGCGGTACGACGAAGCGCTGGCTATGATCCGGCGCGCGCAGGAAGCGGACCCCTTCTCTCTCATCATCAATGCGGTACACGGCCAGATCCTTTCCCGGAGCTGCCGGCCGAAGGAAGCAGTCGCGCAGTTCCAGAAAACGCTCGACCTTGAGCGCAATTTTCCCCTCGGCCACTTTCTTTTTGGACTTACGCTGGTGCACGATGGAAAAAATGAGGAGGCCGTGAAGGAGCTCGAGCAGGCCGTGCAGTCCTCGCGGGAATCGTCCGTCTATCGAAGCATGCTCGCTTATGCATACGCGCAAACCGGCGGAATCGAAGAGGCTAGAAAGATTCCTGGCGACGTCATGCCGGAAGGCAAGTCGGACCGCGCGTCCTGGATGGACGTTGCTGGAATCTACGCAGCTCTGGGTGAAAAGGATCATGCTTTTGCCGCTTTGGAGATGGCATTCCAAAGACATTATAGCCGCATGACCGTGCTGCTCAATCATGAAGCTCTCATGCCGTTGCGCAGCGATCCCCGGTTTTCCGATCTGGTGCGCCGCGTGGGTCTGCCCCAGCACAATTGATCGAATTCCGGCTGTCCGGTGAAACGTTCGTCAGCAAGGCTGGCGCTCCGCGTCGCATTCCAGATAGAATGCTGCCGTTCGAATCGGGCGCACCTTCCTTTCCGTGCACGGAGGCTTTCGAATGTACAGCACCCCGCAAAAGCTGATCGCGGAATTCCTCGGAACGTTTGCGCTGATTTTTTTTGGCGCGGGCTCGATCTGCACGGACCAATATTTGCATGGCGCGGGCGGCCTCGGTCTTCTCGGCATTGCGCTGGCCCACGGTCTCGCCATCGGCATCATGGTTTCCGCGCTCGGTCACATCTCCGGCGGACATTTCAATCCCGCGGTGACCATCGGCTTCTGGGTCACCAAGCGCGTGAATACCGTGGACACCATTCTCTATTGGGCCGCGCAGCTTGCCGGCGCGACGGCCGCGGCATTTGTGCTGAAGGCTGTCGTTCCCGAAGAGACCTGGCGCGCCGTCGCTCTGGGCACCCCGGAATTGGCCCGGGATTTTCCGCGCTGGGCGGGAATGGCGCTGGAGGCAGTGACAACTTTCTTCTTGGTTCTCGTTGTTTTTGCCACCGCCGTCGATGAAAAGGGCGCATTCCGTTCGATCGCGGGCTTTGGCATCGGCCTGACGATTTCGCTCGGCATCCTTGTCGCGGGGCCGTTCACGGGCGCGGCTTTGAATCCGGCAAGGGCATTTGGGCCTGCGCTGGCGGCGATCCATTGGGCCAATCACGGAGTCTACTGGGTTGGTCCGCTAGCCGGAGGATTTGTCGCAGGTCTGCTCTACGATTCGCTCTATCTGAAAAAAACTTGAGCCGTTTTCAGTATTCCGCTTTAAGTTTTCAGTCTTACTATAAGTCTTCACGGCTCCGTTGCTCGCGCTTAGCGGTTGCCGGACTTGGCTATCACCCAGGCGCACTTTCCTATTCCCTATTCCCATCTTCCGGTGCTAAGAACTAGCAACTTAAAACGGCCCTCCTTCTGGACAGGTAACTAGCGCGCAACCTGCCTGCGCGGCTTGCTTGCCCGCTCTTCCCGCGGGTGCTAGTGTCGCGTATTAGCTGCATTTTCACGGGGTTTACACCATATGGCCATCAGCATTGACGATCTTCTGCGCCGCGCGGTTGAAAGCAAAGCGTCCGACTTGCATCTGAAAGTCGGCAATCACCCTTACTTGCGCGTGGACGGCCTGCTCACCCCGCTGACCGACGTGCCTCGCGTCACGCCGGAAGAAATGCTCTCGATGGCTTTCAGCATGATGACCAACCGCCAGAAGCAAAAGTTCAAGGAAACAGCGGAATTGGATATGGCCTATGGCGTTGCGGGCCTGGGCCGCTTCCGCGTCAACGTTTTTCAGCAGCGCGGCAACGTCGGCATGGTGCTGCGCGTCATTCCCACAAAAATTCGCACCACGGAAGAATTGAACCTTCCCCCCGTGATCTCCAAAATTTGCGAAGAGCAGCGCGGGTTGGTGCTGGTTACGGGAACCACCGGTTCCGGTAAGTCCACCACGCTGGCGGCGATGATCGACCGCATCAATGCCAACCGCGCCGACCATCTCATCACCATCGAAGACCCCATCGAGTTTCTGCACCGCGACAAAAAAAGCTTCATCAATCAGCGCGAAGTCGAAGTGGACACCGCGAACTTTTCCACCGCGTTGCGCGCTGCGCTGCGTCAGGACCCGGACGTGATTCTGGTCGGCGAAATGCGCGACCTGGAAACCATTTCCACGGCGCTGCTCGCCGCGGAAACCGGCCACCTCGTGCTATCCACTCTGCATACCCTCGACGCCACGGAAACGATTCAGCGTATTATCGCGGTCTTCCCGCCGCCGGAGCAGAAGCAAATTCGCTTGCAGCTTGCCGCCACGCTGAAGGCAGTCGTCTCGCAGCGGCTGGTGCGCCGCGCGGATGACAAAGGCCGCGTCCCCGCCTGCGAAATCATGATCGCCACTGGGTACATCCGAGACTGCATCATCAACGCGGACAAAACGCGCTTGATTCATGACGCCATCGCCGCAGGCACCAGCCAGTACGGCATGCAAACGTTCGATCAGTCGCTCTTCGATCTCTACTCGAAGCAGCTCATCACTCTCGACGAAGCCCTGGCGCGCGCCTCGAACCCCGACGAATTCAAGCTGCGCATCCAGGGCATTCGCTCCGCCGGCGACTCCGCCCGCGAGGAAATGGCCTCGCAAATGGCCGACTTCGAACGCTTCGCCCGCAAATAGTTCACAGCTCTTAGTCATCAGTCCTCAGTAAGAGCCGGCGCTAGCTCAGGGCCTGGGGAGTGTTACTCCAAAGCTGCAACGTGACAACCAACGACCACCAACTCATTTGATTTTGACTCTGGCACTTCCTCCCTCTATGCTCCATCCATGTTTGGGAAGCCTCGCCAACTTGAGACTGAAGCGGAGCTGTACGATGTGGCGTTGCGGGCATTGATGCGGCGAGCGCATTCCGTGCACGAAATGAAGCAGAAATTGGAACGGCGGAGCGACAACAAACTGCTGGTGCAAGTGGTGATGGCGCGTTTGAAGGAAAACGGCATGATCGACGACGTGCGTTACGCCAAGCAATTCGCCCTCCAGCGCACCGAATCCCGCAAGCAAGGAAAATTCCGCGTCGCCCGCGATCTCCGCGCTCGCGGCATTCCCGACCGCCACATCGCATCCGCCCTCGAACAAGTCTCCCAAAATTCCGACGAAGCCGCCATGGTCCGCCAGCGCATTGAGCGCAAGCTCCGCTCCTACCGCGGTGAAATCGATGAAAAGAAAATGGCTTCCATCTACAGCAGTCTTCTGCGCGCGGGATTCTCTGCAGACATCGTGCGTCGGGAGTTGAAAGCGATAACGAGGGAAGACGTGCCGGACGCGGAGTTAGAAACCGAGTAACGTTTCAATTTGGTCTGTATTGCGGACCAAATTCAAATTCCTACTAAAGCTATGCAGCGCAAAGGTTCACGCGAGGGCTCGCTTCAGAAACTTAAGGGTGCGGTCCCAGGCTAACTTGGCGCTGGCGGCGTCGCAGACCTCGGGGCGGGCTTCATTCATGAAGGCGTGCTGGGCGTCGTAGCGACAGATCTCGAATTGAGATTTGGATTGCTTGAGCGTGGCTTCGAGGTCATTCACCTTCGCGGGCGTCCAGTGGCCGTCCCGGTTTGCGAAATGGCAAATCAAGGGAATTTTTATCGTCTTCAATTCAGCGGCGCTGAGATCCGGAATGCCGTAGAAGCAAGCGCCCGCGTCCATCTCTGGGACGCGGACGGCAGAGAGAACGGTCTACGCGCCGCCCATGCAGAAGCCGCCCACTGCGACTTTTTTGGAGCTTTGCTTCAGGTAATGCACGGCGCCGCGAATGTCTTGCTCGGCGGCATCGGGAAAGTTGAGGCCCTTCATCATGTGGCTGGCCTCATCGGCAGCTTTGGCGACTCTGCCACGATCCGGGACGAGCGCGCGGTAGCCGACCTCGGCGAGCCGGTCGGCAGTCTTCTTGATTTGATCGTTGAGCCCCCACCACTCCTGAATGCAGACAAAGCCGGGCGCGGCCGATCCTGCTTTGGGAGTTGCCAGATAGCCAGGGCATGTCTTCCCGTCCGGCCGATTGAATTGAATCATTTCACCCATGAAGCCCTCGCTCTACGAATCATTAAGTAGACGTGTGCCTCACGACACTGCTGACACAGACCATCCTCATCTAGTGCCAATTCCTTTACGAGGCGGCGCAGTTTCGCGGCTATGACCGTCGAATTGTCAAATTCGGGCGCTAGCATCTCAGGTTTGTAGCCCTTATTGTGGCAGGATAGACACTCATTGACCCACCGAAGCAGATACGGATACTGCATCAGAAATTTTTCCAAATCTGTCCCGCGGTTGCCCATGCTCAATCCTCAGTCGCGAGTACCTGTTAGTTCAAATACCCATCGTTGATCGTCTAAATACCACAATCGCCCTCAAAGTCGTGGTTAGTCGAATGCTCGGAAACTGAATGACTAACCGACTCTGAGCTCATTGTAGTAGCAACCGGCTTTACATCAACAAGTCCTTGCCTCCAGACGCAAGCGTATTCCGGGCCGCTTCTTCCATCCCTTGTTTGTTGATCGCAAGTGCCCAATCCACGGACTCCTTGATATAGGCATTCATGGCCTTCAGGCAATCCTTCTCAAACTTGCCTTTCGCTTGTTCATCGATCCTTGGGTAATCGTCTTCCAAATCCTGCCAGCCACTGAAATTCTCCGATAGACAGGCGCCAAAGTTGCCGTCCTCATTTATGCCGTAATGCTCCTTGTTGAGAGCCTTCAGCGACTTTCTGGCGAGGTGCTCCAGGGCCGGATCGGGACAGACATTGACGGCGAGCCGCGATCGTGTGATCCCCGGTCCGAGGATGCGAATGGAGATCGTCACGGTCACTTCGGCGTAGGGTTCACCGTCGCCTGCGAAATCTGCTGGGGAGAGCGGCTTTTTGGCTTTCCTTCCTTTTGGCATCTGCGATGCTCCTTGGGGCAAGGGCCATGGGCTTACGGGGAGGCCAGATTGCCGCTCGTCAGAGTCTCTGCGATACTTCTACCATGAAAAATTGTTCGGTGCTGAGGCGGACGTGACGGGTGAATCGGTAAGCAAGAAATTTTGGAGCGGGAACGAAATTCGCGAAAAGTTTCTGGAGTTCTTTGAAGGCAAAGGACATCGCCGCGTGCGCAGCAGCTCGCTCGTTCCCCATGGGGACGCTACCCTGCTGTTTACGAATGCGGGGATGAACCAGTTCAAAGACGTTTTCCTGGGGCTGGAAAAGCGGGATTACACGCGGGCTACGAGCTGCCAGAAATGCGTGCGCGCCGGCGGGAAGCACAACGACCTGGAAAATGTGGGGTTTACGAAGCGGCATCACACGTTTTTCGAGATGCTGGGCAATTTTTCGTTTGGCGATTATTTCAAGGAGGATGCGATTGCGTACGCTTGGGAATTGATCACCTCGCCCGACTGGTTCAAAATTCCCAAGGACAAACTCTACGTCACAGTTTTCGGTGGTGTTGAGCTCCCTGACGGCACGAAGCTCGGTGTAGACGAACAAGCGCGTGGCGAGTGGTTGGGTGAAGGCGTCGCTGATGACCGCATAGTGAGCATCCCAGGATTTGAGGAAAACTTCTGGGCTATGGGCGATACGGGCCCTTGCGGACCTTGCAGTGAAATTCATTACGACATGGGACGCGCTGCGTCAGACGACGGTCACACCGATTGCGCGTTTCCCTGCGACTGTGGCCGGTACGTCGAAATCTGGAACCTTGTCTTCATGCAATTTAATCGCGGAACTGATGGTATCTTCACTCCACTTCCCAAGCCTTGCGTGGACACCGGCATGGGCCTCGAGCGCGTCGCCGCCGTCCTCCAACGTGTAATCTCCAACTACGATACCGATCTCTTCACGCCGCTCATCGCTAGCGCTGAAAAACTATGTAGTTCGACTCTAACGACTCGGCCAGATCTCGCCGCATCCTTCCGCATAATTGCGGACCACTCTCGCGCCGCAACGTTTCTGATCTCAGACGGTGTTGTTCCCTCAAATGAAGGCCGTGGTTACGTCTTACGGAAAATCATTCGTCGGGCGCTGCGACACTCGCGTATTTTGGGGGCTCCTTCGCCATTTCTATCCAAAATGTCGGACGCCGTACGGACGCTCATGGCTAGCGCGTGTCCGGAACTCGCGAAAACAGCTGAGCGCGACAACCATATTCTGGACGAGGAGGAAACACGTTTCAGTCGTACCGTGAATATTGGGCTCAAGAAACTCGAAGAGGACCTGAACGAACTACGCGGACCGGTTTTGATAGAGCACCACGCAGGAGAGCAGCTTCGTGGCACACCTTTTACTGTTGGACAGTACGCTGGCGATAAGGCTTTCAGGCTCTACGACACCTATGGCTTGCCTCGGGACTTTATAGAAGATGTGGTTCGTGACGCCGCCTTCCTTGTTGATTGGGGGGGGTTCGAGCGGGCGATGCAGGAGCAGCGCACTCGGGCGCGGGCGTCGTGGAAGGGCGGGGCGAACGAGGCGGCGAATCCGGCTTACGCGAAGCTGGCGGAGACTTTCAAGACGGAGCCGGATTTTTATTTTGGGACGAGGGCGAAGGATTGCCGGATTGAAGCCATCATTCTTACTGGCGGCGCTCACCGCGCCGACACGAAGCTTGGGCCAGTCAACGAACTGATTCCCGGGGAGAGCGGCGAGGTGGTCCTCGACCGCACGGTGATTTATGCGGAGTCGGGCGGACAGGTGGCGGACACCGGCGCGTTCTATGACAACTCGGAATCGCAATTGCTCGCACATGTGACTGGAGCTTTCTATCCCGTTGCGGGGCTGGTGGCGCACAAGGTGGTGGCGAAAGAGACGCTGCGCGTGGGCGATCACCTGGCGGTGGTAGCGGATGCGGAGCGGCGGGCGCGGATTATCCGCAACCACTCGGGGACGCATCTGGTGAATGCGGCGCTGCGAAATATTTTGGGGACGCACGTGAAGCAAGCCGGTTCGCTGAATGCGCCGGAGCGGCTGCGCTTTGACTTCTCGCACTTCGCGCATGTGGACGCGGAAGAGCTGCGCGACATCGAGCAGCAGGTGAACGACGAGATCCGGCTGAACACGGAGATCGAGACGAACGTCACGTCGCTCGAAGAAGCGCTGGCTTCCGGGGCGCTGGCGTTTTTCGGGGACAAGTATCCGGAGCACAACGTTCGCGTGGTGACGATTCCCGATCCGCGAGCGGCCCGCGGTTTCTACTCGAAGGAGCTTTGCGGCGGGACGCACGTGCAGCGCGTAGGCGACATCGGCGTCCTGAAAATCGTGAGCGAAGAATCCGTGGCCGCCGGCGTTCGCCGGATCGAAGCCGTTACCGGTATCGGCGCCCTGGAGCATTATCAAAAGGCTATGGAGCTACTAAGAAGTATTGCTCAGTTGCTGCATGTCGGTGACGAGAAGATCCTGATGCGGCTTAGCGATTTGGCGGAGAAAACTGCCGCCCTTGAGAATCAGCTTGAAGTCGTAAAGCGCATACAAGCTCTCAATCAAGCGAATGACCTGATGGGGCGGGTGCAAATGGTCAAAGGGGTCAAGGTAATCGCCGCCGAAGTGGAAAATGTTGACCGCGAAGGACTTAGGCAACTGGTGGACAGCCTGCGGCAGAAGCTGGGCTCCGGCGTGGTGGTTCTGGGGATACCGGAGGACGGCAAAGTAGCACTGATCGCCGGAGTGACCAAAGACCTGACAGCTAAAGTCCATGCTGGCAAGCTGATACAGGCGCTGGCCAAACGACTAGGGGGTTCCGGTGGGGGAAGACCTGACCTGGCCGAAGCTGGCGGAAAAGACACAACTGGCCTAAAAGTGGCCTTGGAGAGCGTCCCCTCCCTGATCGAACCCTTGCTATAATCCCCGTGGCACCAGAAGCGTGTCCGGGGGGATACGTTTTCATTTACGGCCTAAGCCAGTTCGGCATCCCCGCCAACACGACTTCGCATGAAGAGCCATCGCCAGGCGATCCCCCTCAGGGTAGACCGCTGGGCGGGGGGCCCTAGTACTGAAGGGACATTGACCGCTGCGCGGCGGTGTTGAAAACTGTCCACTCTGTAGTAGGCTGCAAAATTGGTGTTGCCTTTCCCAAGGTAGGAAGATGAAAAAACGCACGGCAATCACGTCAAGGCTTCTTCTAGCGACGCTGGTCCTTTGCGCGACTGTTTTCGCGCGGGGCGCCAGCGGCCAGATCGCCAAGGTCGTTGACGATGCGGGACGGCCGTTTTTTGTAAACGCCGAACCGCCGTTGACAGCCAAGCTCAATGCCTCGAAGCTGCGCACCAACATCTACCTGCCCTCCGAGTCTTCTTTTTCGGGAAGCAACCGTCCGGCCATGGACATCGGCCGTGACGGCAGCGAAAAGCTGGTTCGAGAAGCCGCGGACCGGCATCGCGTGGATCCTGCACTGGTGCGCGCGGTGATCGAAACGGAATCGAACTGGAATCCAAGGGCGTATTCCCGCAAGGGAGCCGGCGGATTGATGCAGTTGATTCCCACGACGGCACAACGATATGGAGCTTATGACGTGTTCAACCCGCAACAAAATATTGACGCCGGGGTTAAGCATTTGAAATGGTTGCTAGAACGATACAATGGCAACCTAGATTTGGCCCTGGCAGCGTACAATGCGGGAGAGGGTGCTGTTGACCGGGCTCACGGCGTTCCCGCGTATCGAGAGACGCGAAACTATGTACTGAGAGTACAGAACGCCTATTTCCGGCCGGGTTCGGGCCGGCTTGCGGACGCGTTCATCAATGCACATGCGATCCACAAAGACGTTACACCGGACGGCCGCGTCGTATTCACGAACGAATAGAAAAGTTTTCAGTTGTAAGCTTTCAGTTGTTTGTGGCTGATTTTTTTCGGGGCGCCGTGAATCTGGGCCTGGGAAGTTTTGGCGTATTGCTGAAGTGAGTGCGGGATTGTAGCTGGGATTGAGCGACGTTGGGGGATGTAGCTTGCTGTTTTTGGGGGATGTAAGTTGATGTTTGGGGGCAAAAAAATTTTGCACAAGGGCTTCGCCCGCCTTTCGCCAGTTTTTGTGGCGCTGGGTTCCGTGCTGAGCATTGCCGCAGCCGCGCCGAGGAAAACGGCTGCGGAAGCAGAGGCCACCGCCGCGGTGAGGCGCCAGTCCGCTTCCATGCAATTCGCGCGGGCCGAAGAGCAGCGCGCGGCGCTGAACAGCAAGGCTGCCGAGAAACGCACGCTGGCGGATTACAAACAGGTGGTCACCGGCTATCGCCGCGTCGCTTTGATAACTCCCCGAGCTTCCGAAGTCCCCGATTCGCTTCTGGCAGTGGCGGAGCTTTACACCGAGATGGGCGACCGGTTTGGGAGAAGCTACTATCAGTCGGCCGCCGATTCCTACCAATTCCTGGTGCGCGAATATCCGACAAGCCGGTATTGCCAGGATGCGACCTTGCGAGCGGCGAAGCTGCAGCGCGATCAGCTGGGGGATTCAGCGCTGGCGAAAAAAACTTATGAAGATTTCCTGAAACGTTATCCGCGTTCGCCGAGGAAACGGGAAGCGCAAGAGGCGCTGGCAGAATTGGCGCTGCTGCAGAACGGCGACGCGCCGTCGGCGACGAATAACGTGGCCTTAAATTCAACAGCAGCTCCGCCAGCCTCGGAAGAAGTGCGCGCGAATGCGCCGGTGCACTCCGGGGGCAAGTCAATTGGCAGGCCGGGATCGCGGGAGATTCCGCGATTGCGAATGATTCGCGCAGCCGCCAACGGCGATACGGCGCGGGTGACCATCGATCTCGAGGACAGCGTGCAGTATGCTTCCGGGCGCATCGCGAATCCCGAGCGCATCTTTTTCGATTTGCACGCGGCGCGGCTGACGCCGGAAGTCGCTCGCGGGAATGTCCACGTTGACGGCGGCCTGCTGACCGCCGTGCGTGTAGCGCAGAATCATGAGGACGTGGTACGCGTGGTGCTGGACGTAAACGGAGTGAAAGAATACAGCGCTTCGCTGACAAACAATCCGCCGCGGCTCTCGATCGATCTCTACGGAATTTTCCAGGCGGCGCCGATGCGTGCGGCCAAAGGGAAACGCGGGCAGGAAGCGGTGGTGGAAGATTCGAATGAGAGCGCGGTGGCGGCCAGCGAAGCGCGAACGGTTCAGAACGCGGCGCCAAATGGTCTGCGGACGGACGCGGATTCCGCTTCGGAGCAGCCGGCAGAAAATTCGAAGAGCGCCATCAGTAGCACGATTAGCGGGGGCGCGATTAACGGGAGCACGACTGGCAGTAGCGAGATTCACGATTCGGGGGCGGCGAACAATTCTTCCGCGGTGGCGCGCAATTCGCTGCCGGGCACGAAAAGCACCAAATCGAAATCAATCAAAGCAACTACCTTGAGCGCGAAGCCCGATTTGATCCGGCCGGCGAGCGCTCCACAACCCACGCGGGATGGGCAGTCCACGCTGACGCGCGCGCTGGGCTTAAAGATTGGAAGGATCGTGATCGACGCGGGCCACGGCGGGCACGATACGGGAACGATTGGCCCGACCGGGTTGATGGAGAAAGACCTGTGCCTGGACGTGGCGCTGCGGCTCGGGAAAATCATCGAGCAGCGGCTGCCGGGCGCAGATGTAATCTATACGCGTTCGGACGACAGCTTTGTCCCGCTGGAAGAGCGGACGAACATCGCGAACCAGGCCAAGGCGGATCTGTTTATTTCGATTCATGCGAATTCGAGCAGGGACCACTTGGCGCGTGGCATTGAGACGTACTACTTGAACCTGAAAGGCTCGGCGGAGGCGATGGAAGTGGCGGCACGAGAAAACGCCACCGCGCAGGGAGGAGTTCACGAGCTGCAGGATCTGGTGATGAAAATCGCGAGGACGGAAAAAATCGATGAGTCCAAAGAACTTGCCGAAGACATCCAGGATTCCCTCTCTAAGCGGATTCAAAAGTCGAATAAGCCGATGAAAAACCGCGGCGTGCGGAAAGCGCCTTTCGTGGTGCTGATCGGCGCGGACATGCCTTCGATCTTGACGGAGATTTCGTTCCTGAGTAATCCGGCGGACGAGCAAATGCTTAAGAAGCCCGAGCAAAGGCAGAAGGTGGCCGAGGGGCTGTATCAGGGCGTGGTAAGCTACTTGGAGAGCATGAACAGCGTGACGATGAATCTGCCGTCCAAATCCGGTGCGGTGCGCCCCAGTGCAGCAGTAGTTGAACAATCTCGCAACCAAAACTAGGCAGTTGGTGTCTAATAGAGGCCGGGATGCGAAAGTATTACCTTATCTTCCTGTTGCTTCTTACGGCCGCCATGGCCGCGGTACCGCGTTTGCCTGCGCAAGGCGCACTCGATCAGATTTTCCCCGGACAATTTGGGCGATGGAACGCTGTCGGCGCCCCAATCAAGATTAAGAGTGACGAAGGGCGGGCACAGGTTTTCGCCGAGTCGGGTATGACGGACTCGCTCGCTAATGAGTATTCCGACGGGACTCAAAAGGTTGGAGTCATACTCAGGCAATTCCGGGACCCCAGCGGCGCGTACGAAGCGTACACCGCGGAGTTCGGGCCCAACATGCATCCATCCAGGGTCGGTGGGCCTTCGGCGATCGACCAGGAGCGCCTCTTGCTCCTCCTTGGCAACCTGATTCTGGAAGTCCAGCCCCCGCAAAATCCAACGACCGATGAGTTGCAACAGCTTGCGGCGATGGTCAGGAAACATTCCAACCAGACGCCACTGCCGCCGATTCGAACGTATTTGCCGAGCGGCTTCTCGGATGGAACACAAAGGTACGCGCTGGGGCCTGCGGCGTTGCGGAATGCGCTGAACTCGCTGAAACAGGAGGAATTCACGAGCCTCGTGAGTGAGGCAGGATTTGCCTCTGGTGCGGAGGCCATGATCGCGGAATATCGCAACGGCAAGGACTCGGCAGGTTTGTTACTGCTGGAGTATCCGACGCCGCAACTCGCGGAGCAACACCTGCGACATCTGGAGCAGACGCTCCCGCCGGCGGCCAAGCGGGCGGGAACGACCATTGAACGCAAGGCCTCCCTGCTCTCTCTGGTACTGAAGCCATCATCAGCGGCTTATGGCGATTCGCTGCGGAGGGCGGTGATTTACGAAACGGAAGTGACCTGGAACGAGCCGCACCAAACGGTCACCGACCCGCCGTTGCTTACAACCCTGGTCAAGATTATTCTTGGGACGGGCTTGTTCATGGTGGTGACGGTGGTCCTGGGCGTGGCGTTTGGCGGCGTGCGAGTGCTGGCGAAAATCTTTTTCCCGGGCAAGGTTTTTGACCGGCCGGAACAGATGGACGTCCTGCAGCTCGGGCTTTCCGGAAAAAGAATCAATTCCCGCGATTTCTACTGATCTGCTGCCGGAGACTTCAATGTAACGAACCGCTTTTCCCTGCGTCCAATGGGTGACGAAACCTCTCTATTTGCTCCTGCTGCATAGTGTCGTAAGATTTGAGGTCAGGTAAACGGGTATGTGTCCATTGGTATCGGTCAATCGAAGTGAGGGAAGGCTAAGCACGGAAAAGCGGGGGGCCGCTCTGCTGCTGGCACTGGCGGCAGGTGTATTCGTGTGCGGTTGCCAGAAAAGCGCGGCCGACAATGCGCCGAGCGCTGTTGCGCCTGCCATGCCGGTCCAAGTACAGATTGCACCTGCGGTGAAAATTCCGGATACCACCGAGTATCTGTCCATCCTGAAATCGCGGCACTCCGCGGCGATCAATCCGCAGGTCGAGGGACAGATTACGCGGATTTTCGTGAAATCAGGCGACCACGTTAAAACGGGAACGCCCCTCCTGCAGATCGACCCGCTGAAACAGGAAGCCACGGTGAACAGCCAGGAAGCCTCGCGTGCGGCACAGGAAGCAAACTTGCGGTATGCCAAGGTTTCGCTGGAGCGCGCGCAGAAGTTGTTTGAAGCCGGAGTGATCAGCAAGCAGGAAATTGATAATGCCCAAACCGGTTACGAAGCGGCTCTGGCACAATTGAAGTCGCTCGACGAACAGGTGAAGCAGCAAAAAGTAGAGCTTCACTACTACAGCGTTACCTCTCCGATGGACGGGATCGTCGGCGATATCCCCGTACACATGGGCGACCGCGTGACGGTTGCGACGATGCTAACCACCATTGACGAGCCGGGAGCGCTGGAAGCTTACATTTACGTTCCCGCCGAGCGTGCCAAGAACTTGAAAGCCGGATTGCCTGTGCGACTGCTCGACACCGCGGGGAATTCGGTGAGCGAGACTCGCATCACGTTTGTGTCGCCGCAGGTCGAGACGGATACACAAACGGTTCTCGCCAAGGCAACCATTGAGAATCCGATGGGCAAACTGCGCATCGCTCAACAGGTTCGCGCGCAGATCACCTGGGGCATTCACGAAGGCCCCGTGATTCCCGTGCTTGCCGTACTCCGCATCAATGGCCAGTTCTTCGCGTTCGTTGCCGTCAACGAAGGCAAAGGAACGGTGGCACGGCAGAAGCCCTTAAAGCTGGGCGATACTGTCGGCAATGATTTTGTGGTTCTCGATGGGCTCAAAGCCGGGGATCACCTGATCATTTCCGGAACGCAATTTTTGCAGGACGGCATGCCGGTCACGGAGCAAATTCAGAGCAAAGGCCAGAGCAATTCAGGCCGGTAGTTACCTCGACCTCATGAGCGGCCCCACTCCACTCCCAGCAAAGGCGGACTCCGGCCTTGTTCGTTGATTTCTTCATCCAGCGGCCGGTTTTTGCCACGGTCTGCGCACTATTCATCATTCTTGCGGGAGCGATCTCCATTCCCACGCTTCCGATCGCACAATTGCCCGACCTGGCGCCTCCCCAAGTCATTGTCAGCAGCGGCTACATTGGAGCGAACGCCCAGACGGTGGAAACCGCGGTCACCATTCCGCTGGAACAAGCTATCAACGGCGTGCAGGGCATGAAGTACATCAGCTCGACGAGCGGCAACGATGGATCGAGCCAGATCACGGTGGTATTTGACGTAACCCGAAATGTCGACCTGGCAGCGGTGGACGTTCAGAACCGGGTAAACCAAGCACTCGGGCGGCTGCCGAATGAAGTCAAGAACACGGGAATCATCATCACGAAGCAGATCGGCGGATTTGTGTTCGGCGCCGGCGTCTATTCCGATACCGGACAATACGACAGCCTGTTCCTGAGTAACTATATGGACGTGTACGTCAAAGATGCGCTTAAGCGCGTCAAGGGAGTTGGCGACGCGATTATTTTCGGCGAGCGCAAATATGCCATGCGCCTTTGGCTCGATCCGGCGAAACTGGCGCAGCGCGGATTGACTGCGACAAGCGTGCTTAGCGCACTGCAGGAACAGAACGTGCAAGTCGCGGCCGGACAAATCGGGCAACCGCCTTCGCCAGAAGGGCAGTCTTACCAGATCAGCGTGCGGGCGGTGGGGCGCCTCAGCGAGGCCTCGCAATTCGACAACATCATATTGAAGACGGGAAACGACGGCACGCTCGTTCGATTGAGAGATGTCGGCCACGCGGAACTGGGCGCGGAGAATTACGGCACCATTCTTCGATTCAACGGCCATGACGCAGTCGGCCTTGCGGTCACCCAGCTTCCAGGCGCCAACGCGCTCGATGTGGACAAGGCCGCAAAGGCGGAGCTGTTGCGGCTCTCCAAAAATTTCCCTCCGGGGATCAAGGCAGCCGTGGCCTTCGATACCACGACAGTCATCGGTGAATCCATACGCGACGTGCTCATCACCCTTCTGCAAGCCATCGCGCTGGTCATCGTCGTCATCTACGTGTTCTTGCAGGACTGGCGGAGCACGTTCATCCCCGCGATAACCATTCCCGTTTCACTGATCGGGACATTCATTTTTGTGAAGTTGCTGGGTTTCTCGATCAATACGCTGACGCTCTTTGGGATCACCCTGGCCACCGGGCTGGTCGTGGATGACGCGATCGTGGTGATTGAGAATGTGGAGCGGCACATCGTCGAGGGCATCACGGAGCCGCACAACGCGGCGTCCGTGGCGATGAAGGAAGTGGCTGGAGCGGTGGTAGCGACGTCACTCGTTCTGGTGGCGGTATTCGTGCCGGTCGCGCTCTTCCCGGGCACCACCGGAATTCTCTTCCGGCAATTCGCGCTGACGATCGCTTTTTCCGTGGCGATCTCGGCCTTCAACGCGCTTACCCTGACTCCAGCGCTTTCTGCAATTTTCCTCGGGAAACATCGAGAGCGCGCGAAAGGCCGTTTCTTTACATTGTTCAATGACGTCTTTAACGGCGGCGCAAGTCTCTATCGAAGCACTGTCCGCCGGGCCCTGGGCTGGCGGCTGGCCTCGTTGCTAGTCTTTTTTGTCTTGCTCGGCTGCACGTACTTGCTCTACCAGCACGTTCCGCGCGCCTTCATCCCGGAGGACGATCAGGGCTATTTGATGTTCATCGTGCAAGCCCCGCAAGGGGCCTCTCTCACCTACACGCGCGATGTTTGTGGCAAGGCGGAAGAAGTGATCTCGCGCGATCCGGAAATCGACGGAGTTTTCACGGTTGTCGGGTTCGGCGCTGCGGGCTCATCTTCCAATCAGGCAATGCTCTATGCAAACCTGCGGCCTTTTGAGAATCGCAAGGGAGATGTCCACTCGGCGGCCGCAACGATTGGACGTTTGCGCGGTTCTCTGTCGGCAGTCTCAGGCGCGATCGTGGTTCCGTTCAACCCGCCGGCAGTGTTTGGGCTGGGGCAGTTCGGGGGATTCCAGTTTGAGTTAGAGGATCTTGGACGCAACTCGTTGCAGAGCATCTCGGAAACCGCCAACAAGCTGGCGGCGCAAGGGAATGCCAGCAAGGATATCGTGGGTCTTTTCACCAGCTTCACGGCAAACGACCCTCAATATCTGGTGCGCATCGACCGCGAAAAAGCGAAGAGTCTGCAGGTGCCCTTCAGCCAGATCACTAACGCTTTGCAGGTCTACATGGGCTCGGTCTATGTGAACGATTTCGATTTCAATAACCGCTCGTACCGTGTCTACGTGCAGGCCGACAGTAAATTCCGCTCGGAGCCAAAAGACATCGGCCAATATTATTTGCGATCCGACACCGGAAAGATGATTTCTCTCGACAACCTCGTGACCGTGGAGCAAACCGCAAATCCCCAAGTCATCCCGCATTACAATCTTTTTCGCTCCGCGGAAATCAACGGAACGGCCGCTCCTGGCCACAGTTCCGGCGAGGGCATCGCAGCGATGGAAGCGCTTTCCAGGAAGGTCCTGCCGAATGGGATGACTTTCGAATGGAGCGGATTGTCGCTGGAAGAAATCGAGTCCGGAGGAAAAGCGCTGATTCTTTTTGCACTGGGCCTGGTGGTGGTGTACCTGACGCTCGCGGCGCAGTACGAGAGTTACGTGCTACCGTTCATAGTGCTGCTGGCCGTGCCTGTGGCGATTCTCGGAGCGATCGGCGCACAGGCCCTGCGCGGATTGCAGAATGACGTTTACTGCCAGATCGGGCTGGTGATGCTGATCGGGCTTTCCAGTAAGAATGCCATTCTGATCGTTGAGTTTGCGGAGCAACTGCGCGGTCAAGGCATGTCGGTCGTGGAAGCCGCAGTGGAAGCAGCGCGCATTCGGCTGCGGCCCATTTTGATGACCTCACTCGCGTTCATCCTGGGGGTCGTGCCGTTGGTACTGGCGCAGGGCGCCGGCCGCGCGGGCCGCGTTTCCGTGGGCACGACGGTGTTTGGCGGGATGATTGCTGCGACCACGCTGAACTTGGTGTTCATCCCCGTCCTGTATGTGATCGTGCGGAGCATCATTCCGGGGCGCGATGCCCGGGCTACCGCCCCGGCGGAGTAAGCCATCGGGCGGTGCGCGAAAGAGTTTTGAAGCCTCTTAATTCCGCTTAAGTTTACGTCGAAAAAGAGCAAGCGCTCAGACCGCCGAGCTTTCCTTGGGGTTGAGAGCATGCCAAAGCAAGAGGCGCGCAAAATGGAATGAAATTCTGCTCATTTTTCAGTACGATGCAGCTATGTCGGTACACCCTCTTTCGCGACGTTCGTTTCTCGCTTTTTCGGCAATGCTGCCGTGGGCCGTTTCGGCTCGCGCCGCAAAATCGATTCCGCTCGGCCTCGAACTTTATTCTGTCCGCGAGGAATTGAAAAAAGACCCCGAGGCCACCGTGCGCGCCGTCGCGCAGATGGGATATCAGGGTGTCGAATTCTATGCGCCCTATTTCGAATGGTCCGAGAGTCAAACCAAGCAGATGAGAAGACTTCTGGACGATCTCGGCATCCGGTGTTTCTCGACGCACAACGACAGTTCCTATTTGAGTCCGGAGCACATCGGCCGGGCGCGCGACATGAACCTAATTTTGGGCAGCAAGTACGTAGTCATGGCTTCGGCGGATCCGAAAGCCGGTCTGGACGGCTGGAAGGCCGTCGCCGACGCGTTGAATTTTGCCGCCGATGGGCTTGAATCATCCGGCTTGAAGGCGGGATATCACAATCACAAGAGAGAGTTTATTCCTGTCGAAAACCAGCGCCCTGTCGAAATCCTCGCCAAGAATACAAAACCATCGATCATGCTCCAACTGGATGTGGGCACTTGTCTGGAGGCCGGCTCCGATGCGGTAGCGTGGATTCGCGCGAATCCGGGCAGAATCCGCTCGCTCCATCTCAAAGACTGGTCACCGGAACCGGCGAAAGGTTACACGGTTCTGTTCGGCGAAGGTGCTGCAGAGTGGAAAAACATTTTCGAAGCAGCCGAAAGCGCGGGCGGAGTGGAGTATTACCTGCTGGAGCAGGAAGGCAGCCGGTTTTCCGAATTCGAGACCGCGCGCCGCGGATTGCAGTCCTTCCGGCTCCTCCATCCAGCATGATGCCAAGTGGCTGCTCATTCGCCTTGTCGGCCAGAAAGGTAACTGCTAGGGAATCGGCGCCGTGATTACTGTAAGCTTGTAGTCGCATCCGGAAAGGAGCAACACGCGACCGTGAGCACAGCAGGGAGTCATCTCTCCGCAAGCGATCGCCGTGTTCACTTCGGCCTAGACACCGAGCACTCAGCAAATACCTGGAAATCCAGTGGCCGAGCGGCGTGGTGCAGCGAGTCGAAAACATCATGGCCAACCAGATTCTGACAATTACCGAGCCGAAAATTGCGGCGAGCAAGCCTTGACGTAGTCCGTAAGGAGCGTCATTGTGTTCACTGGCCGGTATTGGGCGCCAGACCAGTCGACTCGCGGACTACAAAATGGGTCTCGCCTTTATACTCCTCGCCTTCCTTCGATTCTCCGCGAAGAATTCGGAACAGGGCGTTGAACGCCTTCTCGCCCAGCTCCGTGCGCGAGAGCCGGATGATAGCGAGAGGTGGATGGGTGAACTGGCCAAAATCAATATCGTCGAAACCAACGACGGAGACATCCTCGGGAATACGCAGGCCCGCGAGACGGATGGTCCGAAAAGCTCCGATGGCGCTAAGATCGTTCGATGCCAGAACCGCCGTGGGCCGTTGCTTCAATTGCAGAAGACGAAACATGGCCAATTCGCCGCCGTCGATCTTGTGGTTGCCCTCTACCATTAGACCGCTATCCCCGACAAGGCCGTAGGCGCTCCAGCACTTTAGAAATGCGGACTTGCGGGTGCGTGCGGATTTCAAATTCATCGGCCCGCTGATAAACCCGATGCAGCGATGTCCAACGGTGATGAGATGATCGACCGCTTCGCGAATGCCCTGCGCATAATTCACGCGGATATTACTGATGCGGTCCCGAACCCTTCCCACGTCGAGAAAGACAATCGGAATGCCGCGCCGAGCCAGCTCGTCGACCAACTCCGGTTCCATTTCGGAAGTCATGATAGCCACACCTTCTGCCCTGCGCTCCAGCAGACGGCGGACGCAAGTGGCCATACGAGCGGGATCGTAGTTTGTGTTGGTCAGAATAACTTCGTAGTTATTCTGCAGGGCCAGATTTTCAAACCCTTTCACTAACTCCGGAAAGAAAGGGTTGGCGACGTCGGAAATAATGAGACCGAGGATACGACTACGGCCGGAGACAAGGCTGCGTGCCTGGCTATCCGGATGATAGTTGACCGCTGACCTTACGGATTATGCGCCAGACCCGCCGCGCCGTCTCGGGGCTCACGAGCGATGAATCATTGATGATGCGTGAGACAGTCGCCGTAGAGACTCTGGCTTTCTTGGCCACCTGCTTGATGTTCATTTGCAATTGAGCCCACCAATCAACTGGAAAAGAATAACACTTCCCACCTACACCTCTTTTAGAAAAGTGATTCCAAGGATTGGCCGGTAATTTTAGGCAATCCAGACAGATCGTTTCAGTCGGCGCGATCAGCCCAAAATCCTTTGAGTACCTGAGCACATTCCTCCAGCCACCTTTGTGCCGCAGAGTCGAACGCGTCCGGGAGTTCGCTTTCAACGTCCAGAGTCCCGATAACGCGGCCGTCCGAAGCGTCCAAAACAGGGACAATGATCTCGGACCGTGTGGTGGAGAGCGCCGTGAGGTAATCAGGGTCACCGGCTACATCGCCAACATTGACAGTCTTCTTATTGGCAATAGCGCGTGACGTGAGGCCTTTCGTCGCCGGAAAGGTGGGATATTCCGGGGCAGCGGCTCCGCTCCAAGCAATGTTGCGGACCGTACCTCGCCGCAAGTCCACGTCATACATACCTGTCCATCGATATCCGCCGTGCTTGCGGATAGCTTCGGCGATTGCCTTCGCTTTAGACCTCCGATCTAAGTCCTGCTGAAGAAGACTCGCTATCTCGGTGAGTAAGGAATCTGGGGACATGCCCACCTCATGTAATGTGAATATACCAATGCCTCGACGCTAACAAGCTGGAGTTGACATCTCAGGTCCCGAGTGACGGGGCGCTCGGAAAGAACCCACTTGGGCGGGTAACGCTTATCGGAAAGTAAGAGCCGCCTGGGTGTCAGACCGAGGGACACAACTGAAACTAAGCAGTTCCCGGTAAGGTCTCTTGCCCTACTTCGGGACGGCTACCTACAACATCTTGCTGTGAAAGGCTTCAGCGAAAGCACTCTCAGAGTTCGCCACGTGAACTGGGTCATCGATACCGTTCATCAGTCCATAAAGGCAGATCAAAAACTATTGTGACTCCGAGAAACGAGCCAAGAAACCACCCCCTGCTCGCAATTCGATGGTGAGGGAATTGCTGCGCTTATGAGTTGACTTTTCGATTTCCACCTTGACGTCGTCTGTGGGGTTGTCATGAACGAATACACCATTGTATTGGGCCTCGCCCAAGAACGAGAGAGGTACGCGTATCGTCTTGGCTTGAGGACCGCACATGACCGCTAAGAACCAGCTGTTGCCCTTGCGCCGGGCGTAGGCGGCGAGTTCGCCGATCGCGGAGTCTGGCAAGACGATGGTTTCGTCCCAGACGGGAGGGACGCTTTTGATCACGTCGACGGCAGGGTTGTTCAGAATGGTCTGCGGATTGGCGGCAATCGTAAGTAAAGGGGCGGCAAAAACAGCGATGCTGGCGACCTGGTGCACGACGGTCGTATCGCGCCGCCGGTCGTTGAATAGCATAGCGGTGTAGTCGGCCGGCCCCGCCAAAAGGCGCGTGAAGGGCAAAATTGTTTCGTGCCGGGCGCGTTCCTTCAGGGCGCTGGACTCCATTCCTCGGATGGCTTCGCGAACCAACTCGTTGGGCCAGGTGCGCTCGCGGCCCGTGGGCTTATTTGCGCCGTGGAACACCACGAGAATGTGGTATTCGGCTGCCTTTTCTAAAAGCGCCTCGTATAGATCGATCACTTCTTTGGCTTCATGATCGAAGAAGTCGATTTTGGCGCCGGTTACGCCGAGGTCGTGCAACATCTTGAAGAATTCCTCCCGCGCTTCCGGAGTGCGGAGATCCTTGCTGTGCTTCCAGAACCACACGCCGATACCCTGCTGCCTGGAGTAATCGATCGCTTCTCTTCGCTGCTCTGGCGTCCATTTGCTCCAAAAGCCCTCGATAACGTTGTATTCGAAACCGAGGTGGCCCGCCATGCGTGAGAATTCTTTCATGCCATCCACACCCTCGGGACCGCCGTCCAGGTAACGCCAAACCGCACGGCCGGGTTTGATCCATGAGGTATGAATCCCTTCAGCGAAAAATTTGGGGTCAGGGGGTGGGCAGAGATTAGGTAGGATCGTGCTATTAACCATCGCGTTTAAGTCTGGCCCCACCATTACGACACGCCATGGAGTCGTGACCGTTCCCGCGATGGATGCCGGTTTGCCGAGGCGCTTGGCCTCCTCCCTTCCGTAGCGTAGTTCGAACGGCCAGTTCAGCGGCTGCCGGTGTCCCAGACCCGTAATCCATCCTCGGCGGCCGTCGGCCTCCAGACCCATGCCGCTGTAATTCACCAGATTAGCCTCGGTGATCGAAGCATAGCCTGCATCGAGCGGCAACTTGAATGTCAGCGGAGGTCCGGCCCATTCTCCGGCGTGAACTTCGGAAATGTTTTTCTTCATAAACTCGGTTTCATAGTGGCCGTCGGCCAGTCCGCCATACCAGAGCGTTGAGCCATCGGGAATGATGAAGGCGGAGTACTCGTCCGGTGTGCGCAAAGTGTTTTCTTCGCCGGAAATGGCGTGGCGATAAGCAACGCCGTCATTGAATACGCGGATCTCAAGGGTGTACGAAGTGAAACTCAGGTCATGCGTGAGAGAAAGTTTGACGCCGTTGCATCGATTGACGGCCGTGCTGCTGGCTCCATTCCACGGATAGGATTCGTCGATGGAATAGCGCTCGAGGTTGTTGAACACAACCCCTGAGGAAAGGTCATAGCCATCAAGCTTCATCACGATCGGAGACGGCTCGATCACGACTGTGTTCCCTATTGTCACGGAGAAGGTCAAGCGCTCTGCGTTGGGCAAGATCGTGAACTTGATTTTGCCGTCCGGGCTTGTGACTTGGACCTCTTGCATGTGAACGCGCTGCGATCGTCGGGACCTGGGCGGCTGCGCTTGTGGCTGTGCTTGGGCGAAGCATGCTTGCGAAAGGCAGAATGCCGCCGCGGCTCCAAGAAACAAGGAAACAAGAACCACTCTTTTCCGCACGGTCTCACCTCTCAATTGAATTCCTGGATAATGGTTCCCGTCGCCGGCGCCGCTTCAGACTCCTTGGCGCGGCTTTTCCTTGCGGACAAAAATGTTGTCCTGGGTGGGTTCCGCATCGCATTCGAGGGAGATGGTCGTAACCGGATGGTCCGGCGCTTCCGCCGGTAGGCCAGTAAGGCGCACGCGGTACTTGTCCTGTTGGAAGTTTATTTTTTCGCCAGAGGCGAGGAAGTGAGCGGACTTCACCTGTGCTTGCAAACCAGCCACCACCACATAGTCGCCGGGCCAAAAGTGCACGTGCATGTGGAGCGTGCTGCCTTTGCGCGTAAAGCTCGCGTAATTCGAACGGCGGGGCTGGCAGGGATCTGATGCGTAGATACTCTCACCGTTGCGACGCATCCATTGGCCGACTTCCGTCAACACGCGGACCGATTCTTCAGGCACGCTGCCATCCGCGCGGGGCCCGATGTTCAGCAAATAATTGCCCGTGTCGCGCGAGCAAGAAATCAGATTTTGAATGACACGTCGTGGGCTCTTCCAATCGTCATCAGCCCGTTGGTATCCCCAACTGTCGTTGAGCGTCATGCAAGATTCCCACGCGCGCCCTTCTTTGTCCGCAGTGATCTGCTGCTCGGGGGTGGAAAAATCGCCCGGAAGCTTGTTGCGATTGTTCACGATGATGTCTGGTTGAAGCTCAAACACGATCTTGTTCATGCGCTCGGACTCCCATCCGGCGGCATCGAGTGGCCACGAGACGTCGTACCAGAGGACGTCAATCTTTCCATAGTTGGTGAGCAGCTCGCGAATGTGCGTGTGAATGTATTCGACGAAGCGCTTGCGTGCAGCGTCGTCCGCGGCACAGCGAGCGCCGTCGGGATGGTGCCAGTCCATCAACGAGTAATAAAAGCCCACGCGCATGCCCTCGGCTCGCGCTGCGTCGACATATTCACGGACGAGGTCACGGCCTGGTCCCTGTTTAGGGGAGCAGTAATCGGTGGTCTTGGTGTCGAAGTGGCAGAAGCCTTCGTGGTGTTTGGTGGTCATCATCATGTAGCGCATGCCGGTTTTCCGCGCGATCTTGGCCCATTCGCGGGCTGGAAATGGTTTGGGGTTGAATTGCTTAGCGAGCGGAGCATATTCGGAAACCGGAATGCCCTCGTTTTCCATGACCCACTCATGGCGGCCAATGACACTGTAGAGACCCCAGTGGATGAACATTCCAAAGCGCGCCTCGTGCCACCACTTCATGCGGCGGATGCGATTGGCTTCGTCCGATGAAGGGCTGGTCTGGACACGTGAAGAGTGCAAAAAGGAGTTGCGCGGCACGAGCGTGCCATTTGCGGCAAGGGGAAGGACTCCTGCCGCAAGCGCCGAGCCTGTGCCTTTCATCCAATCACGTCTGGAGATGCGATTGTCTGCCATCAGAGTCATCCTTTCCCGAGCATGCGGAGGGAATTCTAAACTTAACGAGCAGCAATTACTGCAAGTTCGAATGCGCTGATTCTCGAAACCGAGGATCGAGGGGAATGACGTGGCTCCTTCGATCCCAACGAATCCAGTCTAGCCCGGCCAGAAAGTTAGAATCTAATTTTTCCGACAAGCTGCAGGAGGCGAGCACCGCGATCATCAGTAAGGGCCCCAAATTTGCCGTTACTCGTCAACTGTCCAGTTGTGGCGTTGAAAGTTGCGGTGTTCTGAACGGCGTCATAGCTGACATGATTGAAGACGTTGTAAGCCTCGCAGCGCAGTTGGAGTTGGACACGCTCCTTAATGGGAATGTTCTTGGCCAGCGTCATGTCCCAGTTGTTGGTGCCCGGCCCGCGATAAGTGTCTCTGCCGGTGACGCCCGGCATGCTGGAGCTGGGGATGGCGCCGGGGTCAACCACGCCAACAGCCTTGCTAGCAACGGGCGGCAACGCGAATGCGCTGGTGTTGAGGAATTGGAAGGACGAGTTGCGAGGAGCGTACGGATTGCCCAAGAGCAGAATTCGAGTACCATCACCTCCACCGGTAAAGTTAAGGCCGCTCGCACTTATGGTCACGGATTGGGGAGCGCCACTAACGAACTCGGCAATGCCAGACCACTCCCAATTGTCGGCTACGGCTTTTAGCACCCGGTTGTTCCAGAGCCTGCTGGCCTTTGGCAGGTTGTATACCCAATGAGCGACCAGGTTATTAGTCCGGTCGATGTTGGATTCAGCGTAGTTCCAAAAGCGAGGATCCTGGTAAACCGCGATCGACCCAGCCGTGCCTGTGGAAGTAGTATCGGCATAAGACATCGTCTTGGACCAGGTATACGAGACCCCAAACTCTAGATTATTGCTGAGTCGGTGATTCACCGTGACTTGTAACGCGTTGTAGTTCGACGTGCCAATATACTCCCGCAGGTTAATCGTAGCGTATCCGGGAATTGGCCGGAAGAAGTTGTCGTTCTTGGCCGCTTGTTGCACGACGGTCCCGTTCAGTGACGCTGTCTTCGACTTCGTTGGATCGATGTTCTGAGGCAAGAACTGCGAGAGATAAGGAACCTCGTTAATGTTGGGTGTTACTTCAAGGTGTCGGCCAAAGGTACCGACGTAGGAGACGTCAAGAACAGTGGCGAATCCTATCTCGCGCTGAATTCCGAAGTTGGCGCTGATCGTCGAGGCTATTTTGTGGTTGATGGGCATGATCATGGTATTTTGCGGGGCCAGATTATTTGCGATGTTTGCGCAACCGGCCGACAGGGAATTGCAGTCGGGGGTGAAACTGGCGATATTCCCCAAACTTACGCTCGTATTACCGACGACGGGCGCCTGAGTCGCAAAATCTCCGACGACGCCGGCATCTTCGCGGAGGTTGTAGAAAATGCCTGCACCGGCGCGGATCGCAGTTTTTCCATCTCCCCAGGGATCAAAAGCGATGCCGGCACGCGGAGCATACAGCACCCCGTTGCTGTTGCGAAGACTGTGCGGATACGTCGGGTCAGTATTGAGTACGCTGCCGGTGAAGTTGAAAGGACCCACGAACTGTCCAATCGCGCCGGGAGGCTGTACGTCCGATGGGTTGTTCGGATTCTGAGCGCAACTCGAAGGTTTGTTCTTCGAACCAACGGAACAAAGGGCCTGCTGGGAGGCCGACAAACTCGAGAATTTGACGGCTTGATATAGTGCCGGAACCTGCGTGGCATCATACCGATTCGGCACAAATGTGACGCCCGCGCCCGGTTCCAGGGTGTAGGGAAAGTCATAGCTGAAGCGTATTCCGTAGTCGAGCGTCAATCTGCGCGTAATCTTCCAATTGTCCTGGGCGTACCACTCGAGAATCCGCCACTTCGGCGCATAGACGGTCCGGTTGCCCTCGGTGTAACTGTTGTAGTTGCCTAGCAGCGCATTGGCATACGCGTAGCCGGCGTCCGTGGCGTTGGCCGGGGCCACGTTAAAGGAAAATGTACCGTTGAATTGATTCCCGATGGGATGCTGCACGTACCTGCCGTTTTGCCAATAAACACCGAACTTCGTGGTGTGGTTGTTCCAGATTTTCGTGAAACCGTCCGTATATTCCCAGGTGCCGGTATTGTTGTTGAACGGAAAGCGAGTATAGAAATTGACTGCCGGATCGTTCGATATACCGAATCCGAGACTAGCATTGGTTCCCCCGCCCCCAAAGGTAAGGTTCGGTATTAGGCTGAAGACATTGAACGTGGGATGGAATTGTCCGAGGTTCACACCAGTAGAGCTACCTCTTTGCACCTTCGAGAGATCGGAGGGACTAACAAAGCCCGAGCGCTCTCTCCAGTCCGCATATCCTGCTGTGAATTCGTTCACTAACGTTGAGCTTGCGGCGAGAGTTAGGCCAATGGCGGCGTTTCTGGCCGGCGTATCATAAAAGAACGGAACGCCCCACTGCATCTGAGCGCTTAGACCTGGTGAGTCCGTAGGGCCTTTGGCGGTATTGCTCATATTGATTCCGTGGAAGAACATATGCAACCTGTTGGTGATGTTGGAATCGAGCCGCAATACCTGCTGATCCACCGGCCTGTCAACCGATGTCTGGACGACATAGTTGTATTTGCCTCCGCTCGGAGCATCGCCCAGAGGCGTCGGGTTGCCGGTAGGCAATATGTTGAGAAGTGCCAGCGTGTTTGGGTTGATGAAGGCGGGGTTCACGTGAGTGGAATCCAGGAGACAGACCTGGCTTCCGCCAGAACCACAATTATTGGGATCGGTAAGTGTGACCTTATCTCCCTGTTTATCGACGCTCGGTGAAAAATCGCCTTGCTTTTCCAGCGCCGTCGGCATCATGAAATATCGAGGGGTACCCGGTGTCTTGCTTGGCCAAATCTCATGGGAGAAGAAAAAAAAGAGCTTGTTCTTGTCCCTGTTGAACATTCTCGGCCAGTAAACTGGTCCGCCGATGTTGTAGCCTATGGTATTAAAGCGGTACTGAGGCCGAGGGAGCCCGTTGGGGTTTGCCACGCTAACGGCGCTCTTGTTAAACGTGTCGTTGGCGTTGAACGCCTCGTTGCGGTTGTAGTAGTAGACCTCACCGTGGAAATTGCGAGTGCCCGACTTCGTTACAACGTTGACGATGGCGCCGCCGCTCTGCCCGTATTCCGCCTGGTAACTGTTAAGCAGTACCTTGACTTCGGAGACTGCTTCCATGTTAAGGGGGGTATCAAACCGGTTGCCGCCTCCCCTCGGATTACCATTGACTCCATCCACGCTAATAGAATTACTAACTTCGCGGATACCCGAAACAGCTCCTGCGCTTTGAGTACCCAGTTGGGAGGCTCCTTCGCCATCCTTTACCACCCCCGGGAGAAGGCGGACTAAGGCCAGCACGTCGCGCCCTGGAGTACTCAGGTGTTGGAGCTCATTGGAGTCCAGCAATGCCGAGCGTTCTGCGCTTTCCGTTTGCAAGGGCGTGGGCTCAGCGGTAACGCTCACCGATTGCGTCACCCCTCCAAGTTCAAGCCTCAAACTCCCTGCTGACAAACGCTCGGACGCGCTCAGTTTCAAATCGTGTTTTTCGAATCGTTTGAAGCCCGGGGCCTGTATCAAAACCACAAACTCCCCCGGTTGTACTCCAACGAAAACAAATTCCCCAGAGCCGTGTGTTTTTACTATCCTCGTATCCCCGGTCAGTTGATTTTTCAGCATCACGGTGGCGTCAACAACCGCGGCACCCGACGGGTCCACCACTTGGCCGGAGATCTGGCCGCTGGTCGTCTGCGCATAGACTGCTGCAGCAGACATGAACAGCAATAAAACAAAACTTGCAAGTAGTTTGGCCAGTCGCATACACACCCCCTAGGCATGAATTCCAAAAAAACACAGCTGAACCCAAGCCGAAGACGAGAAATGCGCCGGTCATCGAACTTGATACCTTTGACCTCCCCGGCGCGGCTTTCTGCCCAAAACTGAAAGGTTTCTATCAAGCCGGATAGAAAACTTCAATATTAAAAATCTACGTTTCAAATACTGAAAAACTAAACGATCATTGAGCTAGAATGCCGCAAGGCACCGTGGACGCAGCCGCCGGGCAGATACGGGCGGATTCCTCGTGCGCGCCGGTGACGACTCAACAGAAGGAGCAGACTTCCCATGATCCGGGCTCGTGAATCTAAATCTGCACCAGTCGGTGTGGTTGGAAAGGTCTTGCGAATTTTGGAAGCACTGGACGCGTCCCCCACTGGATTGTAGCTACGCGAAATTTCTCGGCAGACCAGCCTCAACAAAAGCACGGCTTATCGGTTCGTAGCTCACCTGGAAAGCCAGGGCTATCTCTTCCGCGATGATACTGGCACCTACATCGTGGGACCCAAACTGGCCAGGCTCGGCGCCGGAATCGCCTACCATGCCACGCTTCGCAAGATCAGCCGCCCGATGCTGACGCTGCTGTCGAAGCAAACCACGGAAACAGTAAACCTCGCCGTCCTCGACGGGCACGACGTGCTTTACCTCGAAGTGCTGGAGAGTTCCCACTCCTTTCGCATGGCCTCTCAGCCAGGAATGCACCGGCCGCCGAACTGCACGGCCTTAGGCAAGGTCTTGCTGGCATTTCTTCCCAGTGAGCAGCGCGAAGAGATTCCCCCCCTGCTGACCTTCGAGCGCGCAACTCCGCGCACCATTCCAAATCTTGCGCGCTTCCGAAAAGAGCTCGTGCGCGTCTTACAGCAAAGCTACGCAATGGACGATCAGGAGACGGATCTGGGGGCACGATGCGTGGCCGCCCCGGTTCTCGACGAGAGCGGGAAAGTGGTGGCGGCTATCAGCGTTTCCGGCCTTATCACTCGGATGAGCCGGGACCGCATTCAAGCATTTGCAGAAGCGACAAGAAGAGCTGCCCGAACAATTTCAGCGCGTCTCGGCCATTCGAATTGAGATTTGGCTTTCGATAGATTGTTCGTCGCGACGCGCACACCTCTGCGGCGGGAACATCACGGCAAAGAGACACATAACTCCTTATCGATCACTCAGGCCACTGCATTCCGACCTCAGTGCGAGACTAGCCGACGAAATGGAAAGACGTCGATTCGGCGGAGAACGTCAGGGTCTATCTTCACAGCGACATCTTGGTAGCGGCGATCCTTATATTTCACAGCTGCCACTGCCAGCACCGGAGAGATTTCAGCGGCCTTGAATTCTATGATTTGCTGATAAGGCCATTTCTGCTCGCCGGTCACAAACGGAACGAGATAATCAACAGCCTTGTGAATGCTGCGGCCATCCGCCGTTCGAAAATTCCAGAGGTCCACTCCTACGTTTTCCCCGAGCAACCCAAGCTCGAACAGCCCCCCAAGATTCATCGTGCTATACCCCAAGGCCTTGGCCCTTTCCAGTTCCAATGGTTGCCGGCCATCGGGCTCGATCTGTATGGCAATCCGCTTCTCGCCGGCCGACTGGAGAATATTTCGCGCAATATCTGGCTTGCCAGCGAACAGAGCAAGAGATGCAATTTGCACGTCGTAATAACTTCCGTGATTGTTTTTCGCGGCGGCTTCATCCTTGCCGTTCTGCGAATGCATCATCCAGTCAAGGAACCTGGCGCACCACTCTTCCATTCCTTTCTGATCTGCCGCGGTCCACGACTTCGAGCCGCGCAACAATCCAATGGCGTCAACGAGGCGATAAACATCACGGGTTTCGATGAGCCCAGTGCCACGCCCGGTGTTGAATCCGCGAACGCCTTGCGCGAATTCCAGATTCGGGTTCATCCGCGTTTGTGGGTCCAAAAACCACGCTCGCAGCAGCCGCTCAGCATGGTCAGCGCAAGATTCATCACCAAAAAAATAATAGGCCAGCGCAAGCGTGTGCGTCGCCGAGATCACTCGGTCCATGTTCTTGTGATCTTGAACCTGCTCAATTTCCGGATTCACCTGACCATCGCGGCGAATATATGGCAATCCATTCGATTTGCGCGGGTCTGGCCACCAGTACGGCGCCAGGCTCATATAGTCGTGCTTATCCCCGCTGGGTGGATCTATGGATTTGTCCACCACGGACAGACTTTTTTGCATAAGCGCCGCATCTGCATCCTTCCGCAGTTGCTCAAGCGCCGGGTCTTTCAGATTGTCCGCTGCGATCTCGCCTCGTAACTCCTGCAGCATCGCCGAGGGCAATGAAAATACTCGGGGCGCATTCTCAGACTGCCGCGATTGTGTTTTCTGTGCTCGGATAGCACCCGGGTAAATTCCGAAAACAGCTAGACCAAGGACAAGCGCACGAAAGGTTCTTTTCGTTAGGAGCAGGTCTTCAATTTCGTGTCCTGCTTGTGTTAGCCGATCCAAAGTACCTCCTCGAGCACATAATACTATTTGCGGATCAGAAATGCTGCGGGTCCAGAAGAGCGGTCTGAGTTATCGCCGCTGCTCGTCACTGGGTCGCACGTTGGAGAGAACCAGTGATTCAACTTGACGGCACAATCAAGAGAGTTCTTCGTGCAGAAGTTCTTGGTTTGGCCGGCGAGCTTTCTGAACGCGCGGCTCGCAACAAAATGGCGGTACTTCTTCGCCCCATCAATGGGGGGAAATACCGACCAGAAGCAACCATCACGTTCGGCCAATTCCTCAAGGAATGTTGGGAGCCTGCTGTGGTGCCCCAGCTGAAGCATATGGACGTGTTGAGCGAAAAACTCGGAACTTGCACCAATCTTGCAATAAAGGCGTCGGGGCGGATTCAGTGACTACGCTAACTCTTTGTATTCTAAGAAGATATTGGAGCCGAGAGTGGGAGTTGAACCCACGACCTGCCGATTACGAATCGCTTTTAATCCAAACGAACCTAAGCCACCAACCCTAAGCCCAAGCAAGATCAAGGACTTAACTGTTGGTGGCTTTGGTGTGTTTAGGCTCATTTTTGGCGGTTTGATGGAACTTTGATGGAATCTTGTCGAGTTAGGGCATTGATTGCATCCCTGTAATTCGTACCGTATCTATCGAATCTGAAGCAATTCTGTTTGCGGCGGACGGTCGTCCTTGTCTCCACCGTAATCCGGCTGAGTCCAATTGGGCTGCGAGCCTAGAACCGCTGTCTCGGAATTTCCTGGCACACTTTCTGAAACCTCAGAAGCATGTACAATCTGGGTTCGCCGATCAGGTTTAGGTAGCTCTGGAATGAGTAAGGGATTTGCGTGCTCGCTGCAAGAGCAATCGGAGCACGCGCAATTGACGTTTACGAGCGCGAGAAAAGAATGGCTGGGAGACCTGGACTCGAACCAGGATAGCCAGATCCAGAGCCCGGAATCTCAGTCTAAGCGGCCACCAGACAAACCCTTGAAGATTTTTCCCCACGGTCTAGTCGTGCCTGCCGAGGTAGATTGTTGTGCCACGAGAACACCAGGCAGGAATAGACACAGCAAACCAACCAACAACACTCTCGATGCATGTTCGCCTCCTCGTGCACATCCACTAGCCCAAGAGGTACCTAGCCAAATTCCCGAGCACATCCCAGTGAAATCCCCAATGTATTGTATTTGGTAGGCCAGGGCCTGGTAAACGCTAGTGCTTAATCGGACGCGCGTTTTCGGGAATACGTGGAGGCAGGCACGGTGCTCTGCGCGCGTTCGATTAAGGTGCGCGATGGCGCACCCATTCAGAACAAGGCGATCCACGTGGCGATTGCGGTGAACCTGGCGGGCCACAAGGAGGTTCTGGGACTGTGGGCGGCGGTGTATCCGAAGGCCGAGGTGCAGACGTGTATCGTGCATATGGCACGGGCCTCGCTGAGCTATGTGAACTGGAAACAGCGCAAGAAAGTGGGAGCGGACCTACGAAAGATCTATCAAGCGGCGACGGCCGATGATGCAAGCGAGCAGCTGGATGTGTTTGCGCAAAACTGG